>Ga0193726_1000060_pt1 | contig 198855 bp, 160 predicted proteins | sample H2c1metaG_FD_144928 | JGI IMG/M metagenome (GOLD analysis project Ga0193726, IMG submission 144928) | Soil microbial communities from a riparian zone of the East river system, Colorado, United States - H2c1 | ecosystem: Environmental > Terrestrial > Soil > Riparian zone | place: USA: East...
AATCCCGATACCCGCAAGCCCCGGTAAGCGCTGAAGAAACGCACGATTCAAACAGATTTCAACTTGGCAGAAGCACAAATCCTCAATGAATTTGCTACAACACGGCGAATTTCAACGAGTTCCTAGGTTACGTTGTTGGGAATCAATCTGGGCCTGGTGAGTTGCGCGGAGATGTTGCCGAAGATCCCCGTCAAACTGAGGTTTGGATTGCTTGCCGAGGTGCATTGGCCCTTGTTCTGAGACGCTGTGGCGTCTGAATAGAAGTCGGGTGCATTGCTCGGCGACACGTACCCCGAAGACATCTGCGCCATGGCCTGACAAGGCGAGATGGAGAGACCGCCGGTGTCGGTGGAACAGCCCGAACTCGAGGCGCCGTAAGCGATCGAATACACCGTTGTTCCGTTTGCCGTAGCGTATTGCGCCGCGGTTATGGCCTGGTGGCATTGGTCATCAAGCGAGGGATAGGTGTTGCCATTGTGCCCGACATTCGTCCCCGGTGGGCTCTGCATTTTTCCGCTCGAGGCACTTGCATCACCGTCGCTGAGGATGATCATGATGTTGCGAGACCCCGGAGCCGCCGCCTTTGCAGCCACAAGCGATGACTGGGCGGCATAGATGGCTCCGGCGTAGTAGGTTCCGTCGCCGCCCACTGAGTCTATACCCGAGCAGGATCCTGTCGGTCCGCCAACACCGTTTACGAGGGACGAGGAGCTACTCAATGCTCCACCTACCTGGTTGGAAGAAGTCCAGTTGCTCGTATATGTGGTGAGCTGATAGGTGCCGGCCGTTCCTGTTGGAGCCGACCAAGTGGCTCCTTTAACGGGAGTAGTGTACGGAAGGATGGTTGGTGCGGTGCCGCTGCAATCGGTGTCATACGTCGTCGTATTCGCCTGGATGGTGGGGAACGTAAACAGGCTCACTTGATCATAAGGAACGCATGTCGCCGTCGATTTTGAAGTTGAGGCGCTGCAGGGCGCGAGAAGGCCCAGCATGGTTCTGACCCCCTGCAATGCGCAATAGATTCGTGTCTGTCCGCAGCTCGCGTCCGTGTCGTTGGTGTTCATGGATGCCGTAGCATCAACGACCATGGCAACGTTCACCTGGTCGTTCTGTCCGCTCGCCATGGTCGCGGACGCTGTTGATGTCAATTTGAGCGACTTGGCTGGGTTGATGCCGATGGCTGACAATACCCTGATAAAGAAGGTCGGGATGGTCGCGGTCTGTGTAACGTGAATTACGTTGTACCCAGTGTTCGAATCTTGGCAGGACGCCTGAACCATGTTGGAATCTGACACGCAACTGAAAGTCACGGATACTGTCGGACTGGGTAGATTGGTATCGAAGTTAGCACCGCCGGTCGTCGAGGCGTAAAGGCCAACCTGGGTAGTGACGCTACCCTGAGTCGCTGTTCCGTTGCCCAGTTCAACTGCGCCGGCAAGAGCTGCGGCGTCTGTCGATGCCTGGAGTTGCCGGTAGCAGACATAAGCGTGACCAAGATCGATGGAGAGGCCAGCAACGCCGATAATCAGCACGCTGAGAAACCCCATCCACGGGATAATCTGACCGCGCTCATCTACCAGAAAGCAGCCGAACAAGGAATGAACTCTCCGTTTCATTGAATGACCTCCGTGACCTGGGTAGTGACCGAACAGCTTCCTAGTTTGGTGTTATAGACAAAAAAGCTGCACGGATATGTCGCCTGAATCTGTGCCGGCCAACCTGTCTGTAACGCGGCGGCGCCGCCATTGCCCGCGGCTGTGCATGTAGGAGCTGTACCCTTTGTCCCGCCATAAATCGTGCCGCCGGTTACCGTACCACTGGTGTTCGAACCGCCCAGCGTGAAGGTGAGCGTCATGCTGGATTTTGCCAGGGCAGGCGCGGCCGCGTAGATGGCATTGGCCGTCGTTGCACAGGGATCTGTATCACCGCGCTCAAGCGCCATGACGCGACCGGCGTTGCTGACGGCCTCGCCAAGTTGGAGTTTCTGATAGAGAACGACGGAGAAGGAGAAGATGCCGGTCAGCATCGCGAGCATGATGGGCATGACAAGCGCCATTTCAACGAGTGCGCCGCCGTGGTCTCCACGAATCGAATGCCGAAGCATTCGAGTAGGTCTTGATCTTGATCCGAAAAGTTTGAGAGCAGCATGGGAAGGCGGAACGGCGCTAGGCGCCCAACCTGTGGCAGCAAAGCCTGGGACATACATCGTTGCCCTTTCATCTCAGGCTAGCGTCCGCCTCCAGAGGCGACGGTTGGAAGTGTCACCGCTGAACGCAAGCCTAAACGGATTCTAAGAGTGATCGACTTAATACGAAATGGCTCGAATGGGCAATTAGTACCTACCTCTTCCGTAACGAAGGAGTTCAAATCTGAGTACGAAAGTCCACTAATTCTCCCGCAAGGACCGGAATCAAGTAATCTTTGAAATTTCTTGCAATTCGATTCAGAGGGACCGACGATTTTGTGAAGAGGGCTCGAAGCGCATCGCGATTCAAAAGTACCGCCTTGTGCTGCGAAAGTTGTATTTGCAGTATGGCGAAGCGCACTTATGGTTTGTCTGGGCCCCTCTTGGTTGGTGACGGGTGGACTGGGTGAATGGATGCTTCCAGCCGACGCAGATCAAAATCCGACGCTCCCCGCCTCGGCATCGGACGACGCAGATGGACGTTCGCCAAAGAAAGACGAACAGTTTCGGGTTTATAACCGCTCCGGGGAAAACTTTCTCAGCTTAGAAGTCGCAATTTTCGACACGACTGCAGAACCCCTGAAGAGACTTTTTGATTTCCTCATCCACGGCTCCGATATCGGATTGTGGTTAAAACCCTACCGAGGTATTCCGGCTTCGCAGGGTGCCAAATATTTCGATCTGGTTTATCTCGACGAAGAGAACCGCGTCGCGTGGAACGTAGATCATTATCCCAATCCCCAATTCCTCGTATTAGAGGAGGAGCCGGCGAGCGCGCTGCTTCTGCCGGCGCACACCGTTTTTGCTTCGCAGCTTCGCTCAGGCGATCAACTTTCAATATGCGGCCTGTCGGAACTCGAGGGCATCCTGGAAACCCTCGCCATCACAGATGGGGATGCGCGCGCGCATGACGTGGAGATTGCGGAACAAACACAAACTGGCCGCAACGAATTTCTCCGATCGGACTCCGGCTCACACCGTGTGCCTGTGCAGCAGGTCGCGGACGTGGCTGAGTCGAAGCCGAAAAAAAGCCCTTCATTTGCCGCCAGGATGAAGAAGTGGTTTTCCTCGGAATCGGAGAGCAGCCAGCGATCGAACCGTAAGATTCTTCCGGGCCTGGTTGCGTATCACTGGAGCGGTGGGACGCCGCAACCCTACCAGCTCGGCAACATCAGCGAATCCGGATTTTTCCTCCTCACTGACGAACGCCCATATCCGGGAACCCTGATTCTCATGACGCTGCAAAGAACGGGGAGCAAAGGCGAGAAACTCGGGAATTCGATCGCGGTGTACTCGAAGGTGATTCGCTGGGGTCCTGACGGTGTGGGATTTGCATTCATTGTCAAGGAAAACGAAGACCCGAGAGAGGACGATCGCGCACCGGGAAAACTGGCATGCAGGAAGTCTCTGCAAGAGTTTCTGAAGAGAGCATCGTAGTTTGGAAATGTAGTTCAAAGATGAGTGGATTCGATTGTATGAGTCAGTCCAACTGACTTTGTAAACGGTGGGGAAATGGTCGGTCCCGCCGGGTTTCACCCTCTGGAGGACCATCACAGGCAGGCATGGTAGCCAAGCCGCCACAGCGACTCGACACGCCTTCGCGATTCGAGTAGGGAGTCACTGTGAGATTGCCAAAGGATGAAACAGGGCAGACGCTCGTGCTTGTCGCGTTGTGCATGACGCTCCTGCTGGCATTTATGGGGCTGGCGATTGACGTGGGCCTGCTGTTTCGCGCACGTCGCAACGCGCAAACGGCGGCCGATGCTGCTGCCATCGCTGCAGCTCTGGACTACAAATACAACAGCTCAGCCACATCTGCGAGGACCGCTGGAAAAGCGGCATCTTCTGCCAACGGGGTGACTGACGGCACAGGTGGCGCGACTGTCTCGATCAATATTCCCCCGAGCGTTGGGCCCTTCGCAGGGGAAAGCGGATTCATCGAGGCAATTGTCGTCGATCCAAGTCCGACAATCTTCATGAACATGCTCACGCATAAGAGTTCCCTAAACGTCGGAGCAAGGGCTGTTGCCGGAACCGGTTCGACGGACGGATGTATCTGGACACTCGCCAAGTCGGGCACGGACGTTTCGCTGACCGGCTCGGGCGCGATCACTGCGACCAATTGCGACATCTACGACGACTCCAGCAATACATCCACGGCGCTGACGTTGACTGGAAGCGGTTCGATAACGGCTCAGGAGATTGGCATCGTGGGCGGTTACAAGGAAACAGGCTCGGGGAGTATCAGTCCAACGCCAGTGACGGGAATTGCGCCTGCGGCAGACCCGCTTGCAGGACTGACGGCGCCTCCAATTCCAACGGGTACTTGCACATCCTGCGATAAAAGCTTCAGTGGCTCCAGCAACAATACATTGAGCCCCGGAACTTATCATTCGATCTCCAACACGGGAAGCGGCACGCTTACCCTGACCGCTGGGAATTACATCATCAACGGCGACCTGAAAAATACCGGCAGCGGAGGCCTGATTTTGGGAGCCGGGAATTACACGATCGGCGGGGACTTTACAACTACTGGCAGCGGTGCGCTGACAATTGGTTCTGGTCTATATATTGTCGGCGGCGATCTGTCACTGACCGGTTCGGGATCGCTGACCGGGGGATCCATCACCTTTTACACCGAAGGCAGCACGACCGTGACGGGAAGCGGCAACATGAATCTTACGGCGCCGACTTCAGGAACCTACAACGGTGTGCTGTTCTTCCAGTCACGAACCGATTCGAGCGCATTTAAGCTGACCGGTTCCGGCGGGGACAAAATCCAGGGAATCCTTTATGCACCGGATTCGCCTCTGACTTTGACCGGGTCGGGCAGCATGAATGTGTCACTGGACATGATCACAGATTCCATGACCGTTACCGGAAGCGGATCCATCAAAGACACGAATTATTCAGTGGTAGTCAACCCCAATTCTGTTCTTTCAAAACTTGCACTTGTGGAGTGAAGATGAAGACTTTGGTTTTTCGTGATTCGAAGGTCGTGCGCTCCTTTTCGCGGGCTGCAGTGCGGACAAAATGCGATGCGGGAAGCGCGCTTGTGGAGTTCGCACTGACGCTGCCAGTACTTGTCGCGATGATCTTGGGAGCAGTTGAACTCGGATGGGTGACGTACGGGTCGATTGAGGTAATGAATGCCGCGAGGGCAGGTGCTTCTTATGGCTGCCAGAATTCGACCGCGGCAGGGGATACGACGGGAATACAGAACACCGCCGCGCTGGACGCACCGGATATACCTTTAGGAACGACAACCGTCAACACCTCGTGCATCTGCTCGAATGGAACGGCCTCCACATGCCAGCCAACGGACTGCTCCGGTTCGAGCATTGAGACAATTCTCACGGTGAATACCCAAGCCACTGTAACTCCGTTATTTCGTGTGCCGGGACTGCCGACAACGCTTACGCTTCACGGAAAAGCCGTGGAAAAGGTGCTGCAATGATAAAAACAGCGCACCTGACGCGAGAGACAGGCATTCTGATGCAAAGAGATTGGGAACATCTCAACCGCATCAGCTTTTCGATTGGTGAGCAACACATTCATGGTGCGAGCGGCGATGAAGGGTCAGCCATTGTGGAGATGGCCGTTGTGAGTTCGCTCCTGTTTGCGGTTCTGTTTGGAATCATCGAGCTGTCGCTGGCACTGTATACCTACAACTATGTTTCGGACGCCGCAAGGGAAGCGACACGGTATGCCATTGTTCGTGGATCGGCATGCACTCAACTCACCAACTGCGGAGTGACTTCAGCGCAGGTTCAGAGTTATGTGCGGAGTCTGGGATATCCTGGAATGACTTCCACAAACACGACTGCGACAACGACATGGTACAGCCCGAGTTCTGCTCCCCCCACGACGTGGACGGCATGCGGAACGCCGTGCAATGCGCCGGGCGACGCAGTGCAAGTGAAAGTCACTTACAGTTTTCCTCTGAGCATTCCGTTCGTTCCCAAATCGACGCTCAGTCTCAAGAGCACGTCGTTAATGGTGATTGCCAACTAGGCGAAATCTGCCGCTTCCTGATACTCGACACGTGTTGTATCCTCCCGCTAATGTCGTTCCTTCGCGATTTCCAGCGACTGAGTTCGTCGCAGCGTCACACGTTTGTCGCGTCTTTCCTTGGATGGACGCTGGACAGCCTTGATTTCTTTCTGCTGATCTTCTGCGTGAAGGCGATCTCCGCGGACTTCCACGCCAAGCCGTCGGATGTGCTGAGCGCCGTATTTTTGACGCAGGCCTTTCGTCCTGTTGGCGCGCTGGTATTCGGGATGCTGGCCGATCGGTATGGCAGACGGCCGGTGTTGATGTTCAACATTTTCAGCTTTTCGGTGATCGAGTTGGCCTGCGCGTTTGCGCCCTCACTGGGCGTACTGCTGGTTTTGCGCGCGCTGTTCGGCATCGCCATGGGCGGCGAGTGGGGGGTGGGTGCGGCGCTGGCTTTTGAGACGCTGCCCACAGAGGGTCGCGGCGGCTTCTCGGGAATTCTACAGGAGGGCTATGCGTTCGGATCGATCCTGGCTTCGGCGGCCTATGCGCTTCTGTTTGCGGGGACGCACTGGCACGGGATGACCATCCTTCCGGCAATCGGTTGGCGCGGGCTGTTCATGCTGGGGGCGAGCCCGGCGCTGCTGGTGTTCTATGTGCAGGCGCGGGTGGAGGAGTCGCCGGTGTGGCTTGCCGCAGATCGCAAGCGGCGGTCCGATCCACCTGGTGAGTCTTATGCAAAGAAGATTGCGTCGCTCAAGGCATTCGTGCCGACATTTCTTTTCCTGATCGTGCTGATGACGGCGTTCATGTCGTTTTCGCATGGGACGCAGGATGTGTATCCGACGTTTCTCCAGGTACAGATCGGGTTGTCGCCGAGCGTGGTGGGGACGATCGGAGTGATCTACGGATTTGCGCAGATCCTGGGCGGATTCGTCTTCGGGACGCTCTCGGAGAAGTGGGGCCGCAAGCGCGCGATTATCACGGCCGCGCTGCTCTCGCTGCTGGCAATACCGGCGTGGGCTTATGGGCACTCGGCAGTGACACTGGCTATCGGCGCCGTGGTAATGCAGTTCATGGTGCAGGGTGCGTGGGGAGTGGTGCCTGCGTATCTCGCCGAATTGACGCCCGCACCGGTGCGCGCGACTGCGCCGGGACTGGCGTATCAGCTTGGCGGACTGGTGACTTCGTGGAATGCGAATGCGCAGTCGCTGGCGGCGGAGAAGTGGGGAAGCTATCGGAATGTGCTGGCGATTACGGTGGTGATTGTGGCGCTGTCCCTGGCGCTGCTGGCTTCGCTGGGCCATGAGGTGAAGGGCAAGGATATGGCGGCGGACTGATGAACTCACGAGCAGTTGGTCGTTAGCGGCTGTAACGTGCCATGAGTTTGCCGCGAGCGACGACGTGGGTGTTCATGGCGTCTTCAACCTGGGCTCGAGTTGCGCCGGCGGGCAGATCGAGGGTCGAGTTGAGCGCAAAGAGATCGAAGAAGTAGCGGTGGGTTGAGCGGCGCGGCGCGCAGGGACCCGCGTAACCGATTTTAGCGAAGTCGTTGCGTCCCTGGCGCGAGCCGTCGGCAAGTTGATCCTGTTTTGGGATATTTTCGGGGAGGCTCTTTGCACTGGCAGGCAGGTTAAACAACACCCAATGGGTGAATGTGTGCGCATCGGGATCAGTCACGGTGAGAACCAGGCTTTTGGTATTTGACGGCGGAGCAGTCCAAGCAAGTGCCGGAGAGGTGTCTTCGCCGTCGCAGGTGAACGCCCTGGGAAATTGGCCGTCCTGCAAACTGCTGCTGGAGAGCACAAGAGCAGCGTTCGGTTCGGCGCCTGCAGTTGCCACTGGTTCTCTCACCGGATCGCTGTGGCGACATCCGGCGAAGAAGGGCGCGGCCAGCAAAAGAGCGAGAAGCAGCAGAATGCGCGCCATGAGCCCCGCGGAATAGTCGATCAACCTGGAAGGGAGAGCCGATTCGCAGAGGTGCATCAGCAGGCCTCCTTTGTCGTTGCCCTTGGTGGGCCTGACGATCGTGGGGACCAGTATAGTCTTGCGGGCGGCGCAGATGTGGCCTGCTATTTCGGACGGATGAGTTCGATGCGATCGCGGGTGCGCACCCAGGTGTTGCCGGCCATGCGGCCAACGGCGTCGAGACCGGCGGGGTCGACGCGGAAGTCTTCGATCAAGTCTTCGCGGACGTGGAAGCGGACCACTTCTCCAAGCACGACAACGCCGCTCGCTGGCTTATCGCCCGTGTAGATGATCTGCGTAACGCGGCACTCCATCTGTGCCGGCGACTCGGCAACACGCGGCGCCATTACTGCTTCACTCTTGAGCGGGGTCAAGCCGGAGAGTTTGAATTCGTCCACTTCAGGGGCGACATTGGCAGCGGTCATGTTGGTTTGCGCGGCGATGGCATCGCTGACAACGTTGACAACAAATTCACGAGTCTCTTCCACATTGCGGAGAGTGTCTTTGCGCTCCCCGGCTCGATCTTCGTTACCGGGCCGCAATGCTGGGCAAAACAATACTGTAGGCGGCGCGGCGCCAACGCCGGCGAAAAAGCTGAAAGGCGCAAGGTTCACATTTCCGGCGGCATCGACGGTGGAGACCAACGCGATGGGGCGGGGAACGATGATCCCGACCATCAGCTTGTAGATCTGCCGTTGGGGGTGTTGGGCGGGATCGAAGCTCAGCAGTGACTTTCGTGTCGAACTTGAATCACTCATTCTGTTAGCCTAGAACACCGGACTCCAGCGTGGGCGACGGGTTGGATTGGTGACCTTGGCGCGCAAGCCGTGTCAAATCAGATGCTGCAAGGGAAATTTGTCACCCCTTAACATGGGCTGATGCACAATGGTCTTTAGGAGAAAAACGGGCCGTGCCGCGAATTCACTTTCAAATTCAGCTTGCTGAACTCAAAGACAAGCTGCTTGCCATGGCTGCCCTGGCGCAGCAGGCGGTGGAGTCCGCGGTCGACGCCTACATCCTCCGTGACCAGAACCTGTGCCTATTCGTCAAGCAGAACGAGACGGCGATCGACTCCGCCCAGCGCGAACTGGACGAGATGGCGTATGAATTGCTCGCCAAGGAACAACCGATGGCGATCGATCTGCGCTTCATTCTTGCAGTGATCAAGATCAATGGCGACCTTGAACGCATTGGCGACCAGTCGATGGGGATTTCGCGGCGCACGCGCGACATTATGAAGACCGAGCCGGCGGAACTGCCGGTGGACTTTACGGCCATGGGCGAGGTGGCTGGACGGATGATCCGAACGGCGATCCTGTCGCTGCTGGAAGGCGACGCGCGACTGGCCGATGCGGTGCGCGAAATGGACGACGAGATCGATCGCATGAATCGCCGGGCGCAGTCTGACCTGCTGAAGATGATCCAGGAGCAGCCGAAGTTTACGCAGCAGGCGATGAACGGGCTGATGGTTTCACGGAGCCTGGAGCGGATCGCTGACCACGCCGCCAATATTGCGACTGACGTGATCTTCTGGATTCGCGGCGCTGATGTGCGCCACCAGCTTAGCCTGTCGATGGACTGAAGCCGTTTCGCATACATCAGCGGCCTTCAGATACCCATATCTGCGCGGTAAGTATGTTTAGCTCAGAGGCTTACCGAGTCGGGACTTACCCGCCAACCGTCGCTTCGAGCTGCCGGGTTTAGAACGGACCGAAGGAATTATTGCTTTGGCCCCACTGGATTGCTTCGCTCCTTGGATTTCCGCGCAATGGCCTCGACCACTGCTTCAAGAATCCATTCACTGGGTGTTTGTCCGCTCGACTTCGCCGCGGCCGTAACTTTCTTCAATACTTCCGGCTGAAGGGCGATTTCCACCATTTCCTCCGCGTCTTGAATACTCGGTACCGTCCGGTGCCTATCCGGTTTGAGGTTCCGCACATTGTTCGACACTGCAGCCATTGCGCTGTTCTCCTGTCCAGAGGGCCTATCAGTTTTTATTGAATCACGGTCCGGGTACGAAGGTCGATCATCGCCACATCCAACCAAACGCAAACCAAACCTGTCCTGGCGATTGAAGTGCGTTGCCTTGGCAAGCCGAACAAAAGTTCAATGAGTGGCGAGTCAATCCCGAAGTGGTCATCGAGATCTAAGGTTCGTTCCGTTTGCACGAGAATAATGTACAAACCGGTCACTTTCTATCGGGGAATGTCTTATTTTTTTGATTTCTTTTTGCACCTGACAACCGCAGTTCTTTTGGAGCGCTGGAGTTACCGGGCGGGTGAGTCGTTGCGAATGCGGGCTGAGTATTTTGCTTCCTCCCTGATACGAAGTGTTCGAGCGGCGACGCCATTCAAATACTAGTGGCAACCATCAGCCAACAATGAGTGCACCTTAGCCACTGCCCCGCAACGGCCAATTGCGTAAGTCCTTATCGGGTGAATCGCTTTAGCGACCAATTATACTCAGGCACGAATAGCAATTTCTCCGATACTATTTTTCCTATTAGAAACAGCTTCAGAGGACGAAGACATGCCTGACACACCCGACTATCTATTGCGAATTCGGCGGCATCGATCGGGCAAAGATCCGTTGGAGGCGCAGGCACAAACGCCAAATATTCTGGCGGAACTCGTTGGCAAGGTCTCTGACGCACGGCTCACAGAACGACCGGGTCCCGGCAAGTGGTCGATCGGGGAGATTCTTGCGCACCTTGCCGAAGACGAGATTGCAACAGCATGGCGTTACCGCCAGATAGTGGAGCATAGCGGCATTGAACTGGCCGAGTTCGATCAGGATCTCTGGGCGAAGATCGGCAACTACGGCGGGCGTGTTCCTCAAGAATCCCTGACGTTGTTCAAGCTGCTGCGCGGCGCAAATCTGGAATTCCTGCGCGGACTGAGCGCGGAGCAGTGGGACTGTTTCGGGATCCACGCCGAGCGAGGCCGCATCACCGTTATGGATCTGGCTGCTCACATGGCCGGCCACGACGCCAATCATATTGAGCAAATTCGACGGATCCTGGGCTGAGTCCGGGTGTCATTCGATGGCGAATACGGCATAGAACGAGACGGTGCACTCTATGCGTCGTGAATTGATTGCCAGCGGCTGGTTTCCGTTCTGTATGCCAGAAATGACTCCGGTTCCCATTCCAAATCGATCTGCAGCGAACGCTGGTCCGCCGTAAGAATCCGGTGTCTGATTTTGCGCCACACTGATGAGTTGACCGAGGCGGACGTCGGACTTCTGCACGATCTGCTGGGCAAGCGCGCGGGCCCCGGCAACCGCTTTGGCTGATGCCTCTGCCTGTAGAGTGCCAGGGTCCTGGACAATCCATTCGATCCATCCGCTTTCGTTTGCTCCGGCGTTGATTGCAGTGTTCAGTGCCCCGGCCGCATCGTCGGGTTTTACGCGAATGATCCAACTCTGCAGGGCGGTGAACTGGCGATTTCGCCACTCATCCGTGTTCGTTGGGTACTGCTGATATTCATACTGAGGAGTGTGCTGGAGGATCTGGCTGGTGCTTTCAATGGCGCTCTTCGGAATACCGGAACGCGTCAAGGCGTTCATGACGGCACTGGATGTCTCCGTGGCATTCGCATAGACAGCTTTCGCATCTGCGCCGTAGAGCTTATATCCAACGCGCACAATTGCGAGATCGGCATCTGCGTTGACTCTGCCGATGCCAGTCACGGAGATGGTTCGCTTGTCAGGGCAGGTATTGCACTGAGCGAAGGACGAGGAAGGGACTCCTGACAGAACAGACAGGAAGAGAATTGAGCTGACGATCAAGCGCATACGGGAATCTCTCCTTGAAACGCAGGTGTTTGACGTTCTATAGAATCGCAAGTGAGTTTCTCACGCGTGTCCACCCCATCGACCAGGACCTGTCATTGGGGACCCCGCACCTGGGGCAGAGGCAATTTCTGGGCTACTTCTTCAGACCTGCGAAGCCGTCGGGCCATTGATGCGCTACGGCGCCGGACGCATCGAGAAACTGCATGGTGGGGGTTCCGTCCGCGGCGACGCGCAGCAGGATGCGTGTGCGGCCTTCGGGATCGCGCAGGCGCAAGTCGGCGGACTTGTCGGGATCGCGTTCGATGGAGGCGCGAGGGTGCAGCTTGATCGGATACTTCGCCTTGAGATCCGCGAGGGTTCTTTGCTTTTCAGGACCGTCGGGCATGGCCATGGCCTGCTGATATTTCGAGTAGACTTCGGGCGTCATCAGAGTGACGTTGTTGTCGTTGATCTGGTAACTGCTGGCGCGTTGCTCGCCCTCCTGGTATGTATCGAGAGACAGTGTCTGGTCCTGCTCGTATTCATCAAAACTCAAGTGGCCGAAGGAGTGGAGCGATCCATCCTTGTCCTTGTAGCCGCCGATCAGCAAGCCGCCGTTCTCGCTGCCCTCGTCGTTGATGAAGAGCATTCCCGCCGAATCGCGGCGGTCGGGGCGCGCGAACTCCTTTGCGTGGTAGAAGGAGCCGGGATATTCGGCCTTGTCCGCAATGATCAGGCGAGGCGTGCCATCCGGCTCAACAATGTTGATGCGATGGACGGTGATCTGGTCGAAGTCCGCACGTTGTCCCGCTTTCTGTTCAGCGGCAGAGACGCGGCTCGATGCAAAGACTCCGCGCGCGAGTCCGAAATACACTGTGCAAACAAAAACGATCGTCAGTACGCAGGAATAGATTGCGAGAAAGCGCGTATTCGAAATCAGTCTCATCCTTTTTAGGATGCGAAGCCCGCATTTGCGTTGCTGGTTTAGAGGGACGCAAAAAAGGCGCCGTTTCCGCTTGGAAATGGCGCCCTCGATCGACTGTGAATGGTTGAAAGGTTATGCGATCTCGACCGGGTGGGTTGCGTAGTGGAGCAGGCAGGCTACGGCGCAACTGGTGAGGCGCGTTTCGGCAGAGTCTGCGCGGCTGGTGAGGATGACAGGTACGCGAGCGCCAAGGACGATGCCGGCAAGCTGCGCGCCGCCGAGGTATTCGAGCTGCTTGGCGAGCATGTTGCCGCTCTCAAGGTCGGGGACGACGAGAATGTCAGCCTGTCCCGTAACCGGCGATTGAAGGTGCTTGATCTCCGCAGCATGGGCGCTGACAGCGGTATCGAAGGCCAGCGGCCCATCGAGGATGCCTCCGGTAATCTGGCCGCGATCGGCCATCTTGCACAGCGCGGCTGCTTCCATCGTGGAAGGTATCTTCGGGTTTACGGTTTCGACGGCGGAGAGCAGTGCGACCTTGGGCTCGGGAATGCCGAGGGCATGGGCCAGGTCGATGGCATTCTGCACGATGTGAATCTTATCTTCGAATTCGGGCTTGATGTTGATGGCGGCGTCGGTGATGAGGAGGGTGCGCGCATAGGCCGGCGTATCCATGACAAAGACGTGCGTAATGCGGCGCGAGGTGCGCAGGCCGGTATCGCGATGCATGGCGACCTTCATCAACTCGTCGGTGTGCAGGCTACCCTTCATCATGGCCTGGGCGCTTCCGCTGCGGCACATGCTGACGCTGATCTCGGCGGCCTTCACTTCGCTGTCCGCATCGAGGATGGGGTACTGCGAGATGTCGACGCCAATTTCCGCGGCCAGGGCTCGCATAGCGGCTTCGTCACCGATGAGCGTGGGCTTGATGAGGCCTTCCTCCGCGGCTTCAGTGGCGCCTCGGAGCGCGACGTCTGAAAGTGGCCAGCAGACGGCGGTGGTGATCGCGGGCAGCGATTTGCAGCGGTCCAGAAACTTGTGAAAGACGTGGTAATCGGCAGGGTGGCCGACCAGCGGATCGACGACAACTGCTTCGGCAAGGGGGGCAAGATCGCTCATCGTGTTCATTCTCCATGGCCGGGGCAGGATTCGGAGCCGTTCGGCCTGACGCTTTCATTCTTACCCGGCAGCGGAAAATGGGGTGTGCGGAAGGTCACACCACGGCTCGAGTTGCGCAATGCGGTATTGGGAAGGAGCAGGGAACTAGGGACTTAGGGACTAGGGACCAGGGATAACTCGAAGGTCCAGAGGTGTCCTCCATCCTAACCGCAAGGGAGCGGTTAGGATGGGGCAGCCAGATTTGATGCTTTCTACTTATTCAGCTCGGAGGGCGGTGACGGGATTGACCTGGGCTGCGCGGCGTGAAGGCAGGTAGCAGGCTATCCAGGCGATTGCAATCACAACGACGGTGGCAAGCGAATATGTCCAGGGATCCATGGGGCTGACCTTGAACAGGATCGACGCCATGAAGCGCATGGTGGCAAAGGCAGCGCCTACTCCGAAGACCGCGCCGATGGCCGCCAGCAACAATCCCTGCCTGACAAACATCCCCGTGAGTGTGTCGCGCTGCGCTCCGAGAGCCATGCGAATACCAATCTCGCGCGTGCGCTGTGAAACCGCGTAGGAGATCACGCCGTAGATGCCGACGATGCCCAGCAGCAGGGCCATGCTTCCGGCGACGCAGAGCATCACCAGCGTGAAGGATGTGCGCGCCATCGACTTGGTGTAGAGTTCTTCAACTGTGACGGGTTCGGCCAGGGGCAGGTCTCCGTTAATCGACCATACTGCCTGCTGCACCTGGCTCAGGAATGCGGCTGAGCCCGCGCGCGGCGAGCGAATGACAAACGATACGCCGCGGTGGACGTCTTCCGGCTGCCCTTCAAATTTGGCCAGCAACACCGGCCAATAAATCGTTGTCGGCGGCTTCTGGCTCACACCGTCGTAGTAGACGTCCTTGGCGACGCCGATGATCTCGCGCCAGTCGTCCGTATTTCCTACGCGAATGTGTTTGCCGAGCGCGTTTTCGGCAGTGCTCCAGTACTCGCGCGCCATGTTTTCCGATACCAGTGCGACTGGACGCTTCTCGTAAGTCTCAGCCCAGGTCAGGTCGCGCCCTGCAACCAACGGCGTGCCCATGGCGGAGAAGAATCCGGGAGACACCCAGACGAAGCGCCGGATCGGCGGGATCTCATTATCTCGATAGGTGCGATCCTGCGCGAACAGAACATCGTTTGAATTGTTTCCATCCATAGGAACATGCGTAGAAAAAGCTACTGAGGAGACGTTGGGAATGGCGGCAAGCTTGTCGGCAATCGCCTGCTCCATGTGAACCACGTTGGCTCTTTGAGTTTCGGGGACGGTCGTTTCAGGAACATAGATGCGGAATTTCAGAAGTGTTGTGGGATCGGCGAATCCCGGGGACACATTTGCCAGTGCCTTGAATGTGCGAATCATCAGGCCGGAGCAAATCAGCAATACAAGCGCTAGAGCCACTTGCACAACCACCAGCACTTTGCGTGCGCGATGCCGTTCGCGGCTCTGGCTCAAAGCGCGTCCGCCTTCGCGCAGGCCGGTATTGATCTGCACTCCAGAGTACTTGATTACCGGAAGCAGGCCGATCACCATGCTGACAAAGAGCGCTGTCCCGGCGGCAAACAACAGAACAGGAAAATCGATTCCGATCTCGTGAAGTCGAGGCAGGCCTGTGGGAGCGGCCGCGACCAGCACGCGCAGTGCTCCAAAGGCCAGGGCGAGGCCGATTACGCCGCCGGTAACTCCCAGGACCGCGCTCTCGAATAACAGGCCCATCGTGATGTTGGCGCGCCCTGCGCCAAGAGCTGAGCGGACTGCCAATTCCTGTCGGCGGCCTTCAACGCGCACCAGCAGAAGATTGGCAACATTGGCGCATGCAACCAGAAGCACCACGACAATCGAGCCCATCAATACCCAGAGGACATTTCCCACATCCCCCACTACATCCTGTTTGAGGGTGTGCAGGTTGGCGCTGATTTTGACTTTGTCGAAGAGCGCTGCACTGAATCCATCGGGCGCCGGAAAACCGTGATTTGCGATCGGCAGCAGGCGATCGATATCCGCATTAGCCTGCTTCAAGGTCACTCCGGGCTTCAGGCGGGCGATTCCGGTAAAGCTGAAGTTGCCGAGCTTCACCTTGCTGCGGTCCAGTTGCATGGGCAAAAACAGCGCGGCGTCGTAGTTGTCCATAAACTCGAAATTACGGGGCAGCACGCCAATGATTTCGCGGTTCGTGCCATCGATATTGAGGGTGCGGCCGACGACGGAATCGCTGCCGCCGAATTTCTTCTGCCAGTAGTTGTAGGAAAGAATGACCGTCTTGGGCGCGCCGGCGGTGTCATCTCGGCGGGTGAAAAGCCTTCCTAAAACCGGTCGTGCGCCTACCAGCGGAAGGGTCCCATCGGTGACGTCCATGCCTGTCACGTGCTCCGGTTGCCCCACGCCCGTGATGGTATTGGAATCTCCGTTGTACATGCCGACGTCTTCAAAGCTCGTGCTCTGTTCACGATCGATGAAGTAGAGATAGGGCGCCATGTTCAGGCTGTCAAAGCCGATCGCCGGTGCGGAGTGCCAGATACCGACGAGGCGATCTGCCTGCGGGTAAGGCAAGGGCTTCAAAAGCACGCCTTCAACAACGCTGAAGACGACCGTATTTGCCCCGATGCCGACGGCCAGCGTAATCAGCGTGATCGTCGTGAACAAAGGCGCTCGTGAGAGCCTCCTGAAGACTTGTTTGAGCTGATCCTTGAAGAACGCCATGGCTGGCTCCCTGACCTGCGGGGGATGCGCGGACTTCCGCACGCAGCCGCGACGAGCATGCGGCCGTAAGAAAGGGTACGGCTCGATCCGGTGAAAAGTTCGCAGAATTGTGACGAAGCGGAACGTTGGCAGGACAAATCGGCTTGTCCCACCAGCCGGGGGTCTACTTGATGCCGACGACCATGGAGTCGGGGCCGACTAGATGCTCGACACGGGTTTCGCGGAATCCGGCCTCCTTCATCCAGCCAATGCAATCGGCGCCGGTGTAGTCGAAGCCGCCGGGGGTTTCGATCAGCATGTTCAGGCTCATCATCAGACCAAATGCGTTGGTTCGCCTGTCGTCATCGATGATGGAGTCGTAGGCAATAAACGCGCCGCCTTCGGGGATGGCTTCGTATGCCTTACGGATGAGCATTTTTTTCTCGTCGAGGTTCCAGTCGTGGAGGATATGTCCCATCAGGATGACGTCGACCTTGGGCAACGGATCTGCGAAGAAGCTGCCGGGCCTGAAGCTGACCCGCGAGGACAGGCCATTGTGCTCGACGTACTCTTCAAAAATCGGAGCTACTTCAGGAAGGTCGAAGCCGGTGCCGGTAATGTGAGGATTCTTCAATGCGACCTGTACGATGAGATCGCCCTGCGCCGTGCCGCAATCGGCAGCGGTTTTGTATTTGCTCCAAGGGAACTTGCCCGCGATGGTGATGTTAGCGCCGTGGCTGATGCCGGTCATGGCGCGCAGAAAGCCTTTGAGCCGGGTGGGATCGGCGTAGAGCGCGGCAAACGGCTCTACTTCTCCTGAGGCTTCATTCTGGTTTTCGCCGGTACGGATGGCCGTGGTGAGATGCCGCCAATGATGGTAGAGACGCTTGTTGGCCATCTCGAGGATTCCACCGAGGTACGACGGCTTGTGCTTGTCGAGGAAGAGATCGCTCGAAGACGTGTTGCGATAGTGGCCGTTCTCGCGCTCAAGGAAACCGAGGGCGACGAGGGCATCGAGAAAGTCGCGCGAGGAGCGGGGGTGGAGGCCGAGACGGCCGGTCAACGCGTCAAGGCTCTCAGGGCCCTTGGCGAGTTCGGTGAAGACTTCCATCTCGACGGCGCTAAGCAATGTTTTCGAGGCCCAGAAGGCGAGGCCGGTTTGCAGTATGTGATCGGGTGAGGGAATCGAGCCTGTTGGATTCGCTGCGGGCGCGGTTGCTGTTTCGGACATCATTTATGACCTCTTTGAGATTTTGTTTGGTACGGAATGTTGAGTGTTTCAGGCTTCAACTTGCTCTGTTTCGGATTGCGCGACCGGAGCGAACGCCTTTTGTATACCCTCGAAGAACGCGCTTTCGTCGGACCCGTGCAGTTCAATCCACATTTCATCTGATAACTGCTTGCGCCAGTTAACCAGGCCGGCAGCATCGGGCCCGGCCAGGTGACGCAACTGCGTGGTACCGCTCTCAAAAACGTCGAGTATCTTCTGCGCAACAAGGCTGGGCGGAATTGGATTTTTGAGCGATGCGGTGAAGACAGCCGAAAATCGCGCGAGGTGGGGATAGATTGACGCGCTTGCGGCGTTGCCGAGCCGTCGTGCCATGGAAGTATCGATGATTCCGGGCTCGATGATGGCGACACGGACGTTGAAGGGTTTCATCTCGCAGGCAAGACCTTCGCTGAGGGCTTCAAGCGCCCACTTGGAGGCGCTGTAGGCGGTGAGCGGCGGGTTGGAGAGTATACCCGCGACTGAAGTGATGTTGATGATGCAGCCGCCGCAACGTTTCCGCATCTCAGGGATCAGAGCCTGGATGCAGCGGAGCGCACCGAAGTAGTTGGTTTCCATGGAGGCGCGAAACTCCGATAATGAAAGTTCCTCGATGGAACCGGCGCGTTCGATCCCGGCGTTGTTGACAAGAATGTCGATCTGGCCGTGGTCATTTCGAATCGCGGCGATTGCAGAACTGACGGACGAATCGGAATCCACATCCATCTTGAAGATGTGAATAGGCAAGTGCTCGCTGGCTGCGATCTGACCGAGTTCAGGGGAATCAGACGGGCTGCGCATCGTAGCGAAGACGGTGTGTCCGGCTCGGGCGAAGGCGAGGGCAGTTTCGAAGCCGATTCCTTTGCTGGTTCCGGTGATGAGTACCGATGGCATGGAGCCTCCTGGTATTTCTTCAGCGATTAATGAGAGGGAGAAGCCATGTGGGTAGGCAAACCGTAAATTGCAAAGGCATGGACGGTCAATTGAATTGTCAGGAATGCAGCGAGCGGTCGAAAAGGCACAGGCTGCAAGGGAGAGCGCTGCGGCAGTTTGCCTTGCTTCCCGCCGCGCACCAGAACTGGTATGCTGCGTGCGCGGTGGCGGAAACAAGTCAATGCTCCAGCGCAATCTCAATATGCCGGTGGATGGTGTGCGGCTGGGCAGGGCCACACTTGGTTAATTCTGCATCCTCGCAGGTTCGGCCGCTCGTCACCACGGGGTTGTCCATGCTGGCGGAGAGTATTTTGCCGTCCGCCGTACTTACGATAATTGTGTCGTCGAAGGTCTCTTTGCCAACTGCCGCCGTGTACTTCCCGTCCTGGGTCTTCGCAATTTCTGCCCAGTTGTTTGCCGTGTCCGCGACAGGAGCCTGCATCCACTCCGCTGAAAGCTTCAAGTCGGGATGGGATGGAGGCACGTGGCGGACGACAACCACGGCTGTCTGTTTCGCCGTGTCGATCGATTGAAGCGTCAGATCGAAGTCGATGTGGCTCTTTCCAACAAGTACCCTCGTGCCATCTGCCCATGAGCTAGCCTGTGGATTTGGCACGCGAAAGTGATCCCCAGCGTGCTTGAAAATTCCGATTTTATTCATGAGCCACACATCGACATAGAAGGTCATCAGATCCGTAATCGGCCCAATCAACTTCGGATCCACTTTGGTCAGATCGGGCATGGAAGGCGTCCAGTTGGGGTCAAGCGAAAGCGGCTGGCGAAACTGGGCCATCGCCGGTCCCATCGGACTGGGCTGTCCATTGGACGTCATGCCGGTCCAGCGAAATTCTTCGACGAAATTACCGTTGGCCGTCTTCTCCACCGTGTCGGAGGCATCCGCGGTGTAGTGCCAGTCTTCATTGGTTGCGGTCATGTGATAGGTCAGCGTTTCACCATCGCGATAATGGCGCGCAATGGGATTGCCGGCCGGTGGGGGTGTTTGCGCGGAGACGAGCGTGGTGGCAAGAAGAACTGCGAGCAGGGTAAACGAGCATTTCATTGTGTCTTCCTCAGGATGCCTTGGGTAAAAAACTGCATTTGCTCCCGAACCACCTTGGCGGTCTGCTGAAAGGGCGGCCCTTCAACAGCCCACAGAGCAGTCAGGCCCAGATGCATAGTCTTGAAACTCATAATGAGTTGTGAAACGTCGATGTCGGCCCGGAGCAGTCCGCGCTTTTCGAAGGTCGTGAAAAGTGATTGCAGCGGAGGATCGATGTATTTCTGCATTTCCACCATGTACGGCAAGAAGCGATCGGTATCCATAAACATCTGCGCCAGAAATACCCGCACGAAGGCGTGGTAGGGCTCTTTCAGACGAAAGTGCAGCAGAACGTAATCGGCCAGGGCGCGATGAACTGACCGCCGCTCCTGTCTGAAGCGGCTGATCTGCGGCGCCATGTTCGCCTCCAGATCGACCATGAAGGCCACGATGATGTCTTCTTTCGTGGCGAAGTAGTTGTAGATGGTTCCCTTGCCGACATCGGCAACCGCAGCAACCTCGTCGATCGTTACTGCTTCGAAGCCACGCTGCGAAAAAAGCTTGATCGCCTTGGACAATATCTGGGACCGAACGGCCACTTTCTTCCGTTCGCGCCGTGTGCTGACTACAGTCATAGATGACTGTGGTCATAATTCTGAAACCCTCCATTGTCAAGCAAAGATGTCGTGCAAATGGAAATATCCTCTTGTGATCGGAGAGAAGGGAAGGAATTTTCAACGCCGGGTGTAAGAATTGGCTTCGTGAAGTACGTGAGGCCGTTTTCCGGCGTCGACTAAAGCTGGTATGCTGCGTGCGCAGAGAAAACCGATTTACGCGAGGAGTGCAAGGAATGTGGTTCCTGGGAATGGATGTGGGTACGGGTGGCACGCGGGCCGTTGTGGTGGATGCCGACGGAAGGCTGATCAGCGGAGCATCGTGCGAGCATGCTGCCTTTCGCACGCCGCATCCCGGATGGGCTGAGCAAGATCCCGAGGACTGGTGGCGCGCCGCGCAGGAAGCCATCAAGCTGGCGCTGGCGGCCGCGCCGGAACCACACCAGCCCATTGCCGGAATCGGATTGACCGGGCAGATGCACGGGGCGGTGATGCTGGATGAGAACGGCGCGGTGCTGCGGCCTGCGCTGATCTGGTGCGACACGCGTACGCAGCCTGAGTGCGACTGGCTGACGGAGAAGATCGGCTACGAGAAGCTGATTGAGTTGACGTGCAATCCGGCACTGCCGAATTTCACGCTGACCAAGCTGTTGTGGGTCAAGACGCATGAGCCGGAGATTTTCAAAAATATTCGCCACATCATGTGTCCGAAGGATTATGTGCGCTACCGGTTGACGGGTGAGTTTGCAATCGATGTGCAGGAGGCCAGCGGTACATTGCTGCTGGATGTGACGCATCGGCGCTGGTCGAAGGAAGTAGCCGAGGCTGCGGGAATTCCGGAAAGCTGGTTGCCGAAGGTGTATGAATCGCCCGAAGTGTGCGCGCGCATCAGTGAGACGGCGGCGGGGCTGACGGGAATGAAGGCGGGAACGCCGGTCGTCGCGGGTGCGGGCGACCAGGGCGCGGGCGCGGTGGGCATGGGGATTCTGCAGCCGGGTTCGGTGTCGGCGACGATCGGAACGTCGGGCGTGGTGTTTGCGGCGACAGCGAAGCCGACGAAAGATCCCAAAGGACGCATGCATACGTTCTGCCATGCAGTGCCGGGTTTGTGGCATGTCATGGGGGTAACTCAATCGGCGGGGTTGAGCCTGAATTGGCTGAAACAGACTTTCTTTGCCGGTCAGAATTATGACGGCATGACGGCAGCAGCGGAGAAAATTCCCGCCGGGAGCGAAGGGCTGATGTGGGCTCCGTATCTGCTGGGCGAGCGGACACCACATCTCGATCCGCAGGTGCGGGCGGCGTTCGCGGGAATCTCGACGATTCACACAGCGGCGCATTTTACCCGCGCGGTGTTGGAAGGCGTGGCCTATTCGCTCGAGGACACATTCACGTTGTTTGCGGAGCTTGGGATTCCGGTGAGCGCGGTGCGACTGGGTGGAGGCGGCGCGCGCGGTCCGCTGTGGCGCAAAATTCAGGCTGGCGTTTACGGGCAGACGGTTGAAGTGCTCACGGCGGAAGAAGGTGGGGCATTCGGTTGCGCGCTGATGGCCGGTGTTGGCACTGGACACTGGGCGAACCTGGATGCGGCATGTGGGCAGGCGATTGAGGTAGCGCAGCGCATCGAACCGGATGCAGCCGATCTTGCCGCGTACAAGGCGGGATATGCGGAGTGGCGAAAGCTGTATCCGGCGCTAAAAAGCTTGGAATAAGCGAGCGTTTCGGCTTCGGTTAGCCGGTTTTTTGATCATTTGATGCTGAAATGACGATTTCTGCGTATACAAGCGGAATGGCCATGCTGTAGCCTTGCTGCAAATTGTTTTGCGGTGAGGGCTTGATGCGTCTACTTCTTTCTTTGATTTCATTGCTATTTTTGTGCGCCGGTTCCGGCGCGATTGCGCAGGCGAACGCTGCGCCGACTTGTGCGGATTTAAAGCTGGTTCCGGCGGTTAGGGAGTGTCAGGACGTTAAGGAAATCAAGCTTGAGCAGCACGGACCAAGCTATTCGTCTGATAAAGGCTCTGCCGATGAGGTTGAGATCCTGCATGATTTAGCAGAGTCCCTTCATCGATCGACTCCGGGAGTTGTTTCCTTCGACACAAACACAATCGTCCTTTCGCATCCGAACACCGCTCTCGCGCGGAAACTCCTCGCAAAATATCACTTGAATTTCGAGCCGGCGATGCATGAAGAGGGGTACATCATCGTCCCCTCGGTTAACGCCGGGTTGGCGGTGATCGCGGAAACCTCCGCCGGGCTCTTCTATGGCGCCCAGACGGTGAAGCAACTCATTCGCGGCTCGGGCAAAGACGCGGTTCTTCTCGTCCCGACCATTCGCGACTGGCCGGCCATGGCGCATCGCGGACTCTCAGACGATTGGTCGCGCGGGCCGCTGCCGAATATGGACTTCCTCAAGCGCGAGATTCGCACGCTGGCGGCGTACAAGTACAACATCTTCTCGCCGTACTTCGAGCACACGTTCGCGTATGCCGGCACGCCGGTCGCGGCGTTTCCGGGTGGAGCGATGACGCCGGAAGAAGGGCGGGAACTGGTCGAGTACGCGGCTAAGTATCACATCACGATCATTCCGGAGCAGGAGGCCTTCGGGCATCTGCATCACGTGCTCAAGTTCGAGCAGTATTCGCAGCTGGGAGAAACACCGCGCGGCGCAGTGCTGGCGCCGGGTGATCCGGGAAGCCTGCCGCAGATCGGCGAGTGGTTCGGCGAATTGGCCAAAGTTTTTCCCGGACCCTATGCGCACATCGGTGCAGATGAAACTTCGCAGCTTGGACTGGGACGCACGCACGACGAAGTAGCGCAGAAGGGACTGGGGACGGTCTATCTCAGCTTCCTCTCGCAGATTCACGAGCAGCTTGCGCCGCTGCATAAGCGGCTGCTGTTCTGGGGAGACATTGCAGAGAATTCGCCGGAGTTGGTGGGTACGCTGCCCAAGGACATGATTGCTGTCTCGTGGCACTACGACGCGAAGCCGGACTTCACCAAGAACCTCGAACCGTTCCTCAAATCCGGGTTGGAAACATGGGTGGCGCCGGGCGTGAACAACTGGAATCGCGTTTACCCCGATAACAACGAGGCCCTCGGCAATATCCGCGCGTTTGTACGCGACGGGCAGAAGCTGGGCGCAACGGGGATGCTGAACACGGTGTGGAACGATGATGGCGAAGGCATCTTCGACGAGAACTGGTTTGGTGTTTTGTTTGGAGCGGCGGCGGGATGGCAACCGGGCGAAAGTTCTGAAGCGGAGTTCACTGCTTCGTACAGCCAGGCATTTCATAGGGATGAAACAGGCAAGATCAGCCAGGCGCAGCAGGAATTGATGGCGGCACACACAGTTTTGAAGAAAGCCGGTCTCTATGATGCGCAGGATTCGCTGTTCTGGGTCGATCCGTTTTCGCTGGAGGGACAGCAGGTTGCAGTGAAGCTCGTACCCGTTGCGCCGGAGATGCGGCTGCATGCCGAGAAGGCCATCACACTGCTCGCGCAGGCTCGCGCGGCTGAAAAGCTGGACAACACGGAAGCGCTCGACGCGATGGAACTCGGCGCTCGACGTATCGACTTCATTGGTTACAAATTCGAAGCGGCGGAAGATTGCGCCGGTCTGTATGCGAAGGCGCAGGCTGCCGCTGGGGACAAGAGCCGGTGGAGCGAGGTGTCGGAGGCGCTGTATACGATCGGCTCAAACAACGGCCGGCTTGAGGACATTCGCGACGGATATTCGCAGCTTGGACAGCTTTTCCACGATGCATGGCTGCGTGACAATCGGCCTTATTGGCTGGCGAACAACATGGCTCGCTACGATCGCAATACCGAGATGTGGATCGGACGCGGCAATGCGTGGAATAACGTCATCCAGAATTGGTGGAACACGCACACGCTGCCGCCGGCGAGCGAAGTCGGCCTGCCTGCGCCACTTGCCCCTGCTGAAAAATAGACGCTCGCTGCCCTCTTAATTCGCGAAATTTCAGAGGAGCAGCGGTGCGCTCCTGCACAATTTCTTGCCACTTGCTCATTGTCCGCTCGCATGCGTAGCAGGTCGCGTGAATTGGCTGAGTTTTTGCTTGACGGTCCCACACCCTGCGCGGAAAATTGGGTTCCCACCGAAACTGACCATGGAGGTCCTATGTCCCCAACAACTCTTCGCAATGCGCTGTTTCTCTGTTCTGCCGTTCTGATTGCGGGTTCGTATCAGAGCGCCTCGGCCGCAACCCTGTGTGTAAATCCCACAGGCTCGCATGGATGCTACTCAACAATTACAACCGCCGTTGCTCATGCCTCGGCAGGCGATGTGATCAATGTTGGCCCCGGTACGTATAAGGAAGACGTCGTGATTGGAATGCCGCTCTCGCTGATCGGTGCAGGTGCGGGCGACTCTATCATCGACGCCACTGGCCTTGCCGACGGCATCTTTGTCGACGGTTTTGATAACGCGGGTCTGAGCCATGTGACCATTGCCGGATTCACGGTCAAGAATGCGAATTGGGAAGGCGTTCTTGTCGTAAGTGCTTCCGACGTCACCATTCGCGATAACAAAATCACAAACAATACCAAGGCCAACGCAGTTTTCACGGGCGCGCCGATGGGCTGTGCCGGCCAGCCGGCATTCGAACTGGACGAGACGGGCGACTGCGGCGGTGGATTGCACTTGATTGGCGTTTGGGATTCGACCGTTTCTGGAAATACGATCACGAAAAATGATGACGGCATCCTGGTGAGCGACGAGACCGCGGCGAGCCATGACATCCTGATCCTGCAGAACAACGTCACGGATAATCCGGGAGAGTGCGGCATTGTTCTTGCCTCGCATCCGCCTGTGGGTGCAATCGGGTCAAAACATCACGGTGTATTTCACATCACCGTCGATGGAAATGACGTAGAAAACAACGGTGTCGAGGTTGGTGGCGCGGGTGTAGGCATGTTCTCTGACGGGAACGGCCAGGGGCGTTCCTCACAAAACGTGATCACCCACAACAAGCTGATCGGCAATGGACTCGGCGGCGTCGCCCTGCACAGTCACGTTGGTCCGAACTTCGGATTGCTGCCCGACAACATGGATGGCAACGTGATCACCGGCAACTACATTGCCAAGAATCTTGCGGACCTGGACGATACCGCGACAGGCGGCCGTGTGGGCATCAATATCAATAGTGGTATGGGCGGAACGCCGATCAATGGCACCATCATTTCCGGCAACGTCATCACCGACGAGGATATTGACATCGCGTTCAACACGCCGGCCTGGGTCAATATTCACTTGAATGATCTGCGCGGCGGAAAGGTCGGCGTGGCGAACGTCTGCACTCTCGATGATCCGAGTTGCAAGGGCGGCATCATTGCCACTGAAAACTACTGGGGATGCTCGAAGGGGCCGGGCTCAGGGAACTGCTCGACTACAAGCGGTCCCAACGTCCTGTTCACTCCGTGGCTGAATAAGTCTGCGACCGATCTCGATCACGATCACGATTAGTCGCAAGTGCACCGAACGGAAAAGGCCTGCCGATATCAGTCGGCAGGCCTTTCCATTTGCGAGAGTGATTTCTAGTTGATGGTCAGGTCGGCTTGCAGGGGAGTGTTCTCGCCGGAGTCGGCCAGGGTCGATCGTCCAGTTGTGCTCTGACTCATCCCAGTGGCTGAAGGCGCGCGCATCGAGCGAGAGCGTCAGATGCTTTGTTTCATGTTGCGCCAAGTAACTGGCGCTGTAAGTTCCTTCTTTCGTTTCATTTGTGACCACAGTCACAGGAAGGAGTGAATGCGGTCACTGCCACGGTCCCAATGCGGGAGGAGACTCAGTAAACGTCAAGGTCCGCATCGACCGGCGCATCCGGCGCCAGCCGAGGGTGGTGCAACGAGGGAAGTCATGAGTTTCGCTTCTGGTTTAACGACGATTGTCGTAGCAACGGATCTGGATGGGCGCGCGGATGCAGCATTGGAATACGCGCGCAAGTTGGCCCATGCATACGGCGCGCGGATCGTGCTGGCCCATGGGCTCGATCCCCTGGATTACGCTTCAGTCGTTGCGGTGCCCGGCAAGGTTCTGCGCAATCTGACGGAGCAAGCTCGCGCGACTCTCGATCAGATGTCTGCAGACCTGGTACGCGAGGGGATTCTGAGCCATTCTGAGATTCACCAGGGAGAAGTGGTGCAGATGCTGGTGGATGTTGCGCACCAATACGAAGCCGGGCTCATCGTCATCGGAACGGAAGGGCGACAAGGCGCAGGTCCGGTGGTGGTTGGAACAATTGCTGAGCAGTTGGTGCGCCTTGCGCCGTGTCCGGTGCTGGCGGTGGCGGCCGACTATAACGCAGGAAGCTTTCGCCCGGTGCCGGGCGGTCCTGTGATGCTCGCCATGGAGCGCAACGAGGCAACGGCGGAGGCCGCGGCCACGGCCTGCTCGATGGCAGAAATCTTCCACAGAACATTGATCGTGGTGCACGCACGCAAGCCCGAGGAAGCCATCGCATTTCTCAATCCCATTGCCACGACGATCAAGGAATTCGGGATTGTTAGCGAGGGGCGCTTTCCGGTGCGCTGCATCGTGAAGGATGGCAAGCCTGCGGATGCCATGGCGGAAGCAATCGGACAATTTCATCCCAGTGTGCTGGTGATCGGCGTCAAGCGCGCCAGCGAAACTCCGGGGCCGCATGGCACCGCATTCACCCTCCTGGCCCGGTCGCGCGTGCCGGTGCTCTGCGTTCCACCTGCGGCGGTAGTCACCGCGCGAGAACAGGAAACCTGCGCTGGCGTTCAATCCTGAGAACATCAGCAAGGCTCAACGAACGGAGCGGCAACGGAAGGTAACGGCGCCGCGAGCCAGATCCACATGGAACCGCAGCTGGTTGAAAGACGAGTTGCCGCACTTGGCAGGGGAAGCCGCCGAATTCCGAAGAGGGAAGCGAGACCGCGGGTGAGCGAACGAGCCAACCGCGGTCAGTCTGCAATGCAGCCCCTGGCGCCCAAACCAGGAAAGGGGACACGGAATGATGCAATCGAAGGCAATACCGGAGCGACACGATGTCGCCGCGCCCCACCCGATTGCGGAATTGCTGGCCTGTCCGCCGACTGTCGGCAATATGCTGAATGCGTCGGCGGAGAGCATTGAGTTTGATGCCGGCGATATCCTCTTCCAGCAGAATGATCTCTGCAGGGGGCTGTACGTACCGATTTCCGGATACTTGCTCCGTAAGGCGGCGCGCCTGGACACCCGCCTGACGCTGGGAACGGTGCGAGCCGGGGAAGTGGTGGAGTTGGCTGCAATGTTGGGTGACGTACGTCACACATATACGCTTATGGGGCAATCGAAGGGAACGGCGATGCGCTTGCCCAGGGAGGCGCTGCAGCGCGCGTTCGAGTTATATCCGACCCTCAGAATGCGCCTGCTGGAAGAGCTAGCTCGCGAAGTATCAAGGGCATATGGCATGTGCTGTGTTGCGAAGCTGTCGGGATTACGGCGCAAGCCCACAGCCACACTGCCGACGGAAATTGATGTGCATTGATCACAACGGATCATTGAGGTCCGGAAAATCTACACAAAAGAAACATGGTTTCGGGGCCTCTGCGTATCGAGATGTAGAAGAAGTGGGATATACTCTGAACAATTCTTCGGAAATATTTATGGCTGGACTACATACTCATCACCCCCCGGAAGACTGTCTCAACTGCGAGCACCGCCATCTGCGGATGTTCTGCAACCTCACATCCGAGGCACTTCAGGATTTCGACAAAATCGGAGTCATGATGAGCCATGCGCGTGGGGCGAAGCTGTTTACCGAGGGTGATGTGGCACGGAACGTTTTCATCATCTGTTTCGGCCAAGTCAAGATTTCGTCGACTTCGCGCGACGGCAAGACGATGATTCTCAAAATTGCCGGTCCGGGTGATGTGATGGGCTTGAGCGCGGTTCTGGCCAACGTTCCACACGAAGTGACCGCCGAAGCCATTGAGCCCTGCCAGGTCAAGACGATTCGGAAGCAGGAGTTCATCGACTTCCTGGGGCGTCATGGAATTGCCAGCATGCATGCGGCGCAGTCACTATCGGGCGAATACCTCACGGTCTTTCACGATGCGAAGCGACTGGCTCTTTCGGGCTCCGCTGCGGGCCGTCTGGCGCGGCTGCTGCTTGACTGGGGCAATGCGTCTTCCAGCGGGAAGCCGGAAATTCGCTTCACGATGGCGCTCACGCATGAAGAGATCGCCAATATGGCCGGTACTTCACGCGAAACCGTGACGCGCTTGCTGAACCAGTTTCGCCGCGACCAGTGGATCGTCATCAAGGGCGCCAGTATGACCATCTCCAAGCCCGATCAACTCGAACGCCTCACCGCGTAAACTTCTTCCCTGAGTACCTTCTCAATTGCCGAGAGGAGTGGTACCTGTGTCTCGGGAAGAAACCCTGCAGCCGATCATCGATTTCATTCGCGAGCTAGACAAGCTGAAGGGCGTGGAGCGCAAGACTCGCCCGCTGGGACTGGCGCGCTTTGAAAACTCCGCGGAACATAGCTGGCAACTTGCCGTTTTCGCGATGGCCTTGTCACGTTATGCCGAAGGTCCGGTCAGGCTCGAACGCGTCGTCAGCATGCTCTTGCTGCACGACATCGGCGAAATCGATACGGGCGACACCATTGCTTATGCCACTGAAGGCATAGAGCAGCGCAAGATTGCCGAACAGGCCGCGGTCAAGCGCATCTGCGCGATTCTGCCGGGCGAACTGAGCGGCCAATTCGAATCGTTGTGGCAGGAGTTCGAAGCGGCCGAAACGCCGGAAGCGAAGTTCGCTCATGCCATGGACCGGTCGATTCCGATCATTCTGAATCTCGCCAACAACGGGCAGAGCTGGCGCGAAAATGGAATCCGCTACGAGCAGGTCATCAAGCGCAACGGGCCCGCCGTCGAGACAGGATGTCCGGCGTTGTGGACGTACCTCCAACAACAGCTCGAAGAAGCACAGGCGAATGGCTGGTTTGGTTTTTAGCGGCTCGCGTTGTTCCCCTTGACATCTAGGGTTGAACGCGGCTAAGCTTCCGTTACCCTCGATATCTAGGGTAAGAGAACAATGGCTAAAAACGATCTGCAGGGCGCGCTCGATCTGCTCATTCTCAAAACTCTTTCGCAGCTCGATTCCATGCACGGGTATGGGATTGTCCTGCACATTCGCCGCGTATCCGATGAACGGATCATCGTCGAGGAAGGCTCGCTTTATCCCGCGCTGCACCGGATGGAGCAGAACGGCTGGGTGCGCGCGACGTGGGCAGTGACCGACTACGGTCGCAAAGCGAAGTGGTATGCGCTCACCAAGGGCGGCAAGGATCAGTTGGCCAGCCGCGAAAAGAACTGGGAGCAGGTGGTCAAGGGCGTCGACGCAATTCTGCGTTTTGCATGAGGTAAGGGATGTCACTTCTTGGTCGCATCGTGATGCTGGGCCGGCGTTCGCGCATGGAGCGCGAGATCGAGGCCGAATTGCAGGAGCACATGCAGATGTGCATCGACGACAACATGGAGGAAGGCATGAGCCGCGAGCAGGCGGTGCGCGAGGCGCGATTGCGATTCGGAAGCCCGACAGCGACGCGCGAACGAGTGTGGGCCGAGGATGCCGCGCTTGGCCTGGAGAGCCTGGGCCGCGATGTGCGCACCGCGCTGCGCGGGTTTGTGAAGAGTCCAGGCTTCGCGCTTGTGGTTGTCGCGACGCTGGCTCTCGGCATTGGAGCAAACACCGCGATCTTCGAGTTGCTGGATGCGGTGCGGATGCGTACGTTGCCTGTGCGCAATCCCGGCGAACTGGCCGAGGTGAAAATCGCGGGAGGCAACGGCGGATTTGGAATCAACAACGGCCTGCTTGGAAACTTCACGGTGCCCATGTGGCAGGAGGTGAAGGACCATCACGAGCCTTTTGCGGGGATTTTTGCCTTTCGTACGGACGACATGCTGATGGGAAAGCCGAGCGATCCGCGCCACGTGTATGGGCTCGAAGTCAGCGGGAACTTCTTCAACGTTCTGGGTGTTGCTCCATGGCAGGGGCGGTTGATCGGGCCGCAGGATGAGGCCGGATGCGGCCTGACGAAAGTGGTCGCGAGCTACGGCTTCTGGAAATCGGAGATGGGCGGAACACCGATCACATCCAACTCCACGTTAATGGTAGATGGAAAAACAGTGCAGGTGCTCGGGGTGACACCGCCGTCCTTTTTCGGACTGGTGGTGGGCGACCGGTATGATCTTGCGTATCCAACGTGCACGCCTCCCAATCCGCGTCGCGAGGTGTTCGCGTTTACAGTGATGGGGCGGCTCAAGCCGGAGTGGAGTCTGCAAAAAACAACCGCATACTTCAATGCGATGAGTCCGGGACTTTTCGAAAGCACCGCGCCCGAAGGGTACAGCCCAGACAGCATCAAGACCTTCAAGGCATTCCGCCTCGCAGCGTATCCAGCGGGAGCAGGGGTGAGCTACTTGCGAGACCAGTACAACTCTTCGCTGGAACTTCTGTTGGGCATAACCGGACTGGTCCTGCTGATAGCGTGTGCGAATCTGGCCAACCTGATGCTGGCGCGGGCAAGCGTCAGGCAGCGCGAAATGGCCATTCGCATGGCACTCGGCGCCTCACGCGGCCGCTTGCTGCGACAGATTCTGCTGGAGAGCGCATTGCTTGCAGCGATTGGCGCAACATTGGGCGTTGCCCTCGCACAACCGCTAAGCAGGGCGCTGGTGACTGCCCTGAATACGAGCCAGAACTCGATTCATCTGACGATTGCACCGGACTGGCGCGTGTTGCTGTTTGCCGCGGCGGTTTCGATCGCGACCTGCGTCCTGTGTGGAACGTTTCCAGCCATGCGCAACGCAAACGCAGAGCCGATCGCCTCGATGAAATCCGGCGAACGGGGAGTTGTCGGCAACCGCGAACGCTTCACGGTGCAGCGCGCGATGGTGATCGCGCAGGTGGCTGTGTCAATGGTGCTGCTAGTGGGAGCACTGCTGTTTGTCCGTAGCTATCGGAACCTGATGGCCTTTAACGCGGGCATCCGGGAGAGCGGAATGAGTTTTGGATATTTCGGCTTTCCCATGGCGAAGATCAAGCCGGAAAATCTCGCGGCCTACAAGCGGCAGCTCGTTGATGACGTACGCACTCTGCCGGGTATCGAAAATGCTGCGGCTACTACAAATGTTCCGTTGTCCGGGGGCAGCTGGAGCCACCACGTGGATGTGGGGGCGCTGGATGGATCGAGCAAGTTCACCTACGTGAGTCCGAGCTACTTTGCGACGATGGACATTCCGCTTCTGACGGGACGCGGCTTTACCGAGCACGACACCAGCGGCGCTCCCCTGGTCCTGATCGTGAACCATATCTTTATTCGGAAATATATTCGCACGCCCTCTCCTATCGGCCAGCATGTGCACGTCCGGCCTGAGCCCCAGTATCCCGATCGCACATACGAGATCATCGGGACGATTCCCGACAGTAAATACAACGACATTCGCGATGAGACGCCGCCGATGGCCTTCGTGCCCATCGACCAGTTTCCCGTGGAGGCGCAGGGACCGGGCATGGCCATCATGTTTGCGGCGCGCGATCGAGCGGCGGCTGTAGAGACGGTGCGGCACATGTTCGAAGAGAAGCATCCGGGGACGATCATGCAATTCCACGATTTCGAACAGGGAATTCGCGACAACCTCGTAGGCGACCGTATGCTGGCGATGCTTTCAGGATTTTTTGGTGTGCTTGCCGCTTTGCTGGTTGTGGTGGGTTTGTACGGCGTTCTGTCGTATTTCCTTGCGCAGCGGCGCAGCGAGATCGGCATCCGCATCGCGCTCGGAGCAAGCCGGGGACGCGTAATCGGCACGTTGTTGCGTGACGCTGCTGTCATGTTGCTCATCGGGCTGGGAGCGGGAACCGCGCTGGCACTGCTGGCAGGCCGCGAAGCCAGCAGCATGCTTTTCGGACTGAAGCCTTCGGATCCAATGACGCTCGCCGCGTCGGCCCTGCTGCTGGGCATTGTGACGCTGTTGACCAGTCTCGTTCCCGCACTCAAGGCAGCACACGTAAATCCGATCAACTCGCTTCGTGTGGAATGACATTGTTGGAAGGCTGCCGATTTAGAGGCTGATCTTGTCGTGTTCAGGCGGAAGCGGGGCGAGCACTTCTTCTTCGTCGCGGAGAGTGAGCACCGGGCAGCGGGCATGCGCCAGTATGCGGTAGACCGTACGATCGTGGGTGAGGTTGTGGAACGCCGAGCGATGCGTAGATCCAAGCACAATGAGATCGGCTCCGAGATCCACTGAAGCTGCGAGAATCTCGATCGCGGGGTGACCGTGCGCTACGCGCGCATCGACCTCGACGCAGCAAGAATCAGTGGCGCCGATCTCTGCTGCGAGAATGCGCAACTCGCGCATTGCTGTCGAGTCCAGTCCCGTAGGCAGATGCTCGCGCTGCATTTCATCGATGGGAGGCAACACGTGAAGCAGAACCAGTTTCGCTCTGCGGTTTGTCGCGATCTGGCAGGCAAGCGCTGCGCTCGGGCTTGAGGTCTCTCTTAACGTGGTGGCGTGCAAAACGACCCTTTGCCGGGCGTTGTCGCTCACCTCGAGATGAGCCTCGGGTCCCACGGTAATGACCGGGAGATTTACCGAGCGCAGCACTTGTTCCGCAACGGAGCCGAGGAGGAGCTTGCTGACCTTGCTCCGGCTCCTGGTCCCGAGAAATAAGCGATGGGCGCTGAACTGGCGCGCTGCTGCGATGATCTGCTGTGCGGGCGCGCCTTCGCGAACGATGGCATCGCAGGCAATCTCCTGCCCGCGCGCTTTCATCCTCCAGGGCTCTATCGCCCTGATCGCAAAATCGATGGCACTGGCCGGATCGTAATAGGGCATGCCTGCGGCGTCGGCCGCGATTCCAGCCCCGGGGCCGAGAACGTGAAACAGGATGATGCGCGCATTCGACTGGTGAGCTTGTTGCAGCGCAAATGGAATGAGCCGGTCCAGGTCGCTGAGATCCGTTGCGACCAGAATTACGGATGAATGAGCCCATCGGCTGAGTCTGGCTTCCGCCATGGCACACACCTTATACGCGAAAGCGTCGCACCGAAGACGTCGGCAGGATGTGCCCGGGCGCACGGGATCAGGTGAGTTGAATCACGTAAACTGCGCATTAAAGTCACATGCAAGCCTCGTCTCTGCTTAAGACGCTCGTCTTTTCAGCATTGGAAAGAAGGAGGCAACCGAGCCATCGAGGCGTGAAAAAGCTAAGGATTTATCGGGTTTCCTTATTGCTTCCTTATTTGTTTGCAATCTATTGTTGGGAATGGAACCCCAACTCCATACTTTCCATCCTTCTAAACATCCCAAGAAAAAATAGGCCGCATTGCGGGCATTTTGACGCCCTGTTCGCCTTATAAGGCGGTCGCACTTTTCAAGGGCGCAGACCAACAATTCACTGAAGCTTCTGGAGGTCCGATGCAAATGGTTCATCGACATACCCGGCGTGTACTCAGCGCAATTCTGATGGCGGTTGCTCTCGTGGTCGCCTTGCCAGTCAGCAGCTTTGCCCAGACGTTCCGCGGCGGAATCAACGGAACCGTGACGGATCAGTCCGGTGCGGTTGTCGCAGGCGCAGCGGTCGAAGCCACGGATGCTGCTACAGGCGTAGCCCATAAGACCGTGACCTCCAGCGCCGGAGAGTACAGTTTTCAGGACATGCCGCTCGGCGCCTACACCGTCAAGATATATGGCTCCGGCTTCAGGGAATCTGTGATCAAGAACGTGCCGGTGACAGCGGGCGTAATCTACACGCTGCCTGTGAAGCTTTCGGTGCAGGCTACCGGCGAAACCGTCGAGGTATCTGCATCGGGCCTTGCGCTCGATACCACTTCGGCCACGCAGACGACCGATATTCCGGAGACGACGGTTCAGGACATTCCTTTGAACGGCCGCGACTTCACCCAAATGATCGGCCTGGCGCCGGGCTTTGCCGGATACGCATTGGGCGGCTTCGGCTCCGTCAATGGTACGCGCGGAAATCAAGTGAATTGGCAGATCGATGGCGCCGACAACAACGATTGGTGGCATAACATTCCTGCCGTCAACCAGGGCGGCGTTGAAAACATCGCCGGTGTTACGTTGCCCATCGATTCCATTGAAGAATTCAGCCTGCAGACTCAGTCTTCTGCCGAAGTCGGACGAAATCCTGGCGGAAGCGTGAACCTGGTCACCAAGTCCGGTACCAACACCCTGCATGGCTCCATTTATTACTACGAAAGAAACCAAGCCCTAGCTAAGACCAACCCCTTCAATACGCTTGGCGATTTGCCTCTTGAGAATGTGCAGTGGGGCGCTTCACTTGGCGGTCCTTTCTACAAGGATCACACATTCTGGTTTACCAATTTCGAGAAGCAGAAGTTCAACATTGCAACCGGCAACTCGGGTCTTGAGCCGAATGCCTATTACCAGACAGCAGCCCTGCAATTGCTGAACGATGCGGATGTCCCGGTTGATGCGGCCACCCAGAAACTGCTCTCGATTTTGTGGCCCGCGAACCTGCTGACCGGAACAACACCAGGCTTCTTCCAGTCGGCGGCGCCCGAATTCGGATATAGCTACAACGGCGTTGCCAAAATCGATCACACCTTCAACGCAAAGCACAGCATCTACGCGCGCGCTTTCATGGGTCAGGGCAATCAGACGGCGCCGGTGGGAACGACCGACATCAATCCCTACTTCTTCGAAATCGGCCCGCTTCACGTCTACAATTTCTCGGCCGGTCACAACTGGGTGATCTCGCCTTCGATCAGCAACAGCGTCACGGCCGCAGTGAACTATTTCAATCAGACCTTCTCCGATGCAAACACGAACTTCACAAGCGTGACCGATGCCGGTTTCATCACCGGTGCGCCGTTCCCGAATGCGCCGAATATTCAGATCGGCAACGATTTTGAAACAACAGGCAACACGCCTCCCGAAGGCCGTCAGGACGTGACGGGAGTGATTGACGAAGCGTTCAACATCGTCAAGGGTAAACATCAGCTTCGTATCGGCGGCGAATTTCGTCGTGCCCAGGTGGATGAGTTCTACCACCGCCACGCTATCGGCAACTATCAGTTCCTCGGCGGGCAAGGACCGAATGGCGACGGCTCGACAGCTTGGAATACAGATGATCAGGACGTTGCGTCGCTTGCTGATTTTCTCGCCGGCTACCTGACCAAAGCTTCCATCGCTGTTGGAAATCCGGAGCGCACAGTATTTTCGTCCGGCTACGATATATTCGCCCAGGACAGCTTTCAGGCAACCCAGAGCCTGAATTTCAACTTTGGCATTCGCTACGACTACATGCAGCCGATGCATGACAGCAAGAAGGATCTCTCTGTCTTCAGACCGGGACTGACTACTAGTGGCATCGCCTTCCAGGGCACGGACATTAGCAGTATCTTCGAGCCCGATCACACCAGCTTCAGCCCGCGCATCGGCTTCAGCTACAAGCCGGCAAATTCACCGACAACTGTGATCCGTGGTGGCGCCGGAATCTTCTTCGATACGCCGAATGCGAACCCGTTCCTGGATAATCGTCCAGGCAACTCGGCACCGAACGGACTCGAAGGAAATCCCGGCGGCAGCAATCCGGTATTCACCCTTACCACCGCAGCAAGTACGGGAAGCCCCGTTCTCATTGTCCCCGGCCAGGAAATCATTCAGACTGAGACGCTCTCGTGCGCAGCGAATCCCTGCGGAGTTTTCAGCGTCGACAAGAACTTCCGCTCACCGTACAACGTTAACTTCAACCTGCAGATCGAGCGGCAGGTCGGCAAGGCCTTCTTCCAGCTCGGATATGTCGGCAGTGAAGGTCGCAAGCTTCTGAGCCTTCTGAATATCAACCAGCCTCATCTCGGCGGAGCTCCCGGTGCCTACACAGGCAGCGACGGCGCATTCGGAGGAAACCTCTACTCTGACATCAACCAGATCGAGAGCATTGGCACGTCGAACTACAACTCGCTTCAGGCTGTGTTCCGCACCTCGAGCTGGCATGGCGTGATTGCTCAGACCTCATATACATGGGGACATAACCTCGACGAAGTGACGCAATATCGCGGTGCGCTGCCGCAGGACAGCTACAACTTCAAGGGCGATTACGGCAACTCTGATTTCGATACGCGCAATGGTTTCAAGGGATACGTGAACTACTTGATCCCATCGGCACCAGCGATGAAGCTGCTGACAGGAGGATGGGAGCTCAACACGGCATTCGCATTCAACGGCGGCCAGCCCATCACTGTCTTTAACGGCGATGACACCAGCGGCACCGACGAATTCACGCAGCGCGTTAACCGGGTGTCGAATCCGTTTGCGGGAATCAGCCATAGCATTCAAACCGCGAACGGAAGCAAATTTGTTCAGTGGTTCAACCCGAATGCATACGTTGAACCGCCGGCAAACACCTGGGGAACAGAAGCCCGCAACAGTATCTATGGACCGGGATATTCCGATGTGGATCTTTCGGTAATCAAGAATACGAAGATTCCGATTAATGACTTCCCGGTGAACGTGCAGTTCCGTGCTGAAATGTTCAACCTGTTCAACCGCGTAAACCTCGCCAGCCCCGCCTGCACGCAGCTCTGCAACGACTACTTCGGCGGCGGCAGCTTTGGCAGGACGGGATCGACGATCGGTTCCGGCAACTTCTCGCCGGGCATTGGTCCTGGGGAACCCTTCAACGTTCAGCTGGCGATGAAGATACTGTTCTAATGGAAACTCCAGTGAACTGAATCTGCGGTCCGATTCAATCAACCGGATGCCGGTCGCCTTCAAGCGACCGGCATTCTTGCAGAGCCTCGCCGTTCTCTCCACTTCCAGCAAAAAGCCCCGTCCGAAGACGGGGCTTTCAACCTAAGAACTGAAAACTGACGACTGAAAACTGTGTTACGACAGGTGCGTGAAGGGCGTCCGTTGCAAACGCCGCGGCAACTCGGGCGGGGCGAGCCCGGCAGTGTTGCTGCCCATCACGGCGGTGAAGTCCTTGCGGAAGGCCGCCATCTCGTCGGGTGTGCCGACGGTGATGCGGAGGCTGTTGGGCCATGCGGGCCAGATACGTCCCACATACATGTCCTTCGCTGCCAGCGCGGCCTGAACTTCCTTGCCGGGCTTGCGAACATCGAGCATAAAGCAATTGCTTTCGGACGGCGTGGTCGCAAAGCCCTGACTCTTGAGCCATGCGATAGTCTCAACGCGCGTGTCGGCAACGATCTTTTTGCGTGTCGGGACAAGGTCGGCATCGAGCAGGCTGGCCTTGGCCGCGGCAACAGCGGTAACGGGCAGCGCATTCATTCCCCCGAACGCAGTGATCTTCGCCAGCAGATCGGGACGGCCGACGGCGAATCCCATGCGAATGCCGGCCATGCCATACAGCTTCGAGAAGGTGCGGAGAACGATGACGTTCTTGCCTTCCTTCACGAAGTCGAGCGAGCGCGGTGCGTCGCAGAGATGGATGTAGGCCTCGTCGATCAGCACCACCGCGTCCTTGGGGGCATTGGCCACGACGTATTCGATATCGCTGCGCGGGGTGCAGGTGCCGGTGGGATTATTGGGATTGCAGATGTAGATCACGCCTGCGTTCGAAGCGGCGGCCAGCATGGCCCTGACGTCGTGCTTGGCTTCGCCCTTGGGATCGGCCAGCGGCACCTTGAGAATCTGTGCGCCACTTACCTTGGCTGCCCACATGGGCGCTTCGTAGCCGGGATCGGCGACCACCAGCGGCCTGTCCTTGCTGGTGAACGCGAGCACCGTGTAGTGCAGCGGCTCGCTCGAACCGGCAAAGGGAGCAATCGACTCGACGCTCAGCCCTTCCTGCTTGGCGAAGATTTCAACCAATTCTGCTTCACCGTTGAAGAGGTAGCGGCCGCCCCGTGGAACGATGTTGACGATGGCCTGGCGCGCACCTTCCGAGGGGCCCATCGGGTTCTCGTTGGCATCGATGTGGATGCCCTTGTTCGGGTCGGCAAATTTGGGGCGGTCGGCGTAGGCGAGATGCGCCTCGGTGACGATGGGCAGGCTGGCCAGCGCGGAGGCTCCGGCGGCGAAACGGAAGAAGCTGCGGCGCGAAATTCCACTAGGAGCTAAAGGATCGACGGTCGGGTACATCGGCAGGACTCCTTAGGTTGGGAATGGAGTTGGACAGACCACCGCCGCGAACGCGGCGAAAGACAAGACCGGAGGAAAGAGGATGAAAGGAAGGGGAATGACAGTCCCATAACTCAAGGTATCGCTCCGGGCCAGCAAAAACAAGAAGGAAATGCGGTTCTGCAGGTCGAATTTGATGGTGCGAGACCGAGGTAAATTCTGCTAACCTGCGGTCAGCGCCAGGGACGCATCCGGTCCGCGGAAAGGGCTTTAAGCCCACCCGATTTACCCAATTCCACACACCTTCTTTCAGCCCGCACCGCGGACATCGGGCGCAACAATGAAAGGAGGCTGCATGTCCGCCGATTCTCCTCATCTACTTCCGGAACGTCCCAATCTTCGCCACCTCAAGGACCAGGCAAAAGCACTTCTCAAGGCTGGCAAAGCCGCGTCGCTCAGCGAGTCGCAACTGAAGGTTGCACGCATGTACGGCTTCTCAAGCTGGCCCCGTCTGAAAGCGCATGTCGACGAGAAGAACCTGGGGTTAGAAGTGAACGAGTTGAAGCAGGCGATCGATGCCAATGATCTCGATCGCGTGAAACATATGATGAAGCGGAACACCGCGCTGCATCGCGCTCCAATCGGCTACGGCAAGAATGGGCCGCTCACCTGGGTAGCGGAATGCCGCGTCCCCTGGGAACCACCAACTCCAGTCAGACTCGCAATGGCGCAATGGATGATCGACAACGGGTCGGACATCCACCAGGGGAGCGACGGTCCGCTGATGCGCGCGGCGCTCCGGGATGATCGCATTCCGATGATGGAACTGCTCTTTCGCAACGGTGCGGACGTGAACGCTGAGTGGGGAGGTTTCTTCCCAATCATTTTCGCGCCATGCGAAACGCTCGCGCCGGAATCGCTGCGATGGCTGATCGACCATGGCGCCAATCCCGATTGTGCGAGAGCTGGGCGAAAATATCCGGACACAGCACTGGACTATGTGATTGGCACGTATTCACGGTCAGAAAGGCTCGCCCGATGCATCGATACTCTGCTCGCCGCCGGCTGTCCGGCGAGACGCAACATTCCCGCAGTCCTCGAGATTCTGCGCGGACGCATCGATCGGCTGGGCGAACTTCTCGATGCCGATCCTGGGTTGGTGAGTCGCCGATTCGGTGAGCTCGATTTCGGAAGCACGGGAAATCGCAGCCTGACGCTTCGCGGGGGCACACTTCTGCACGTCGCAGCGGAATATGGAAATGTCGAGGCGGCCCAGCTGCTTCTGAGTCGCGGCGCGGTTGTCGACGCGTGCGCTGAGATCGACGAAGCTGGTGCAGGAGGACAGACACCACTCTTCCACGCGGTTTCGCAGTTCTTTGATTTCGGTTTGCCCATCGCGGAATTTCTGGTGATGCACGGCGCCGATCTCGGGGTTTCAGCCAGGATTCCGGGGCACTATGACCGCCCTGAAGAGGTAGTCGAATCCACGCCCTTTGGATATGCGCTGTTATTCCCGGGCGGCGAAAACAAGACGACGGCATTCCTTCGAGCGGCGCGCGCGCCTGGGTAGCGAATTTGTCAACCATCCGTACGTGTTGTGCTTACGGCCAACTGTGGTAGACTCCGTGCCGGAAAACGTACCCCTTTGCAACGGCTCGAATTCCTCGGGGGGTTCTGCGCCGCGAATTACGAGCCACGATTGTTTTGTATGAGAGCTTGACAACTATTGGAGTAAACCCATTTACTTATGGGCGAACGTCCGCGTCGCAACTGGATGTATTCACCCGATTGCAGGTGATTCAATGCTCGCTTCAATTCCAGGTTTAACGGCCGTTGGAATGCCCCCTTCTCCCGCGGCGCTTGTCGCCCTTGCCGCACCATCGCTCGCACATTTGAGTTGGCTCGATATCGCCATTATCGCGATCTACTTCGTGATGGTGATCTGGATCGGCTTCTACCTGAAAGGCCAGGCCAACACCAGCGAAGAATTCTTCATGGCCGGCCGCGAGATGACGGCGTGGATCGCTGGCTTGAGTTTCGTATCTGCCAATCTCGGCTCGCTGGAACTGATGGGCTGGGCAGGCTCCTCCTACCAATACGGAATCCTGGCCGCACACTGGTATTGGGTCGGCGCCATCCCCGCCATGCTCTTTCTCGGCATGATCATGATGCCCTTCTACTACGTCTGCAAAACTCACTCCGTCCCCGGTTACCTGAAGCTTCGCTACGGACAGGGATCCAGCACCGTGGCCGCAGTCTCTTTCGCATTCATGACTGTTCTCATGAGCGGCGTGAACATGTTCGCCATGGCGGAAGTGATGAAGATCGTTCTCGGCTGGGATCTGAACTTCTCAATCATTGTTTCCTCCCTCGCGGTTGCCGCGTATGTCGCGCTTGGCGGACTGCGCTCGGCCATCTTCAACGAAGTCCTCCAGTTCGTGCTCATCTGGGGCGGCGCAATGCTGGTTCCTATCCTCGGGCTGGTTGAAGCCGGAGGCTGGAACGGATTCAAGGCCAAACTCGCGCACAACATCGCGACCGGCGCAACGGCTCCAGGCGACTACACACACATGTGGCGAAGTATGGGCCACTTTGCCGATAATCCGATGGGTATCCACTGGACCGGCATACTATTTGGCCTCGGATTTGCCATCAGCTTCGGCTACTGGACTACCGACTTTCTCGTTGTCCAGCGCGTACTCGCCGCCAACAGCCTGCGTTCCGCGCGGCTGGCTCCGGTGATCGGGTCGTTCTTCAAGATGGCGGTGCCATTCATCGTCATCCTTCCTGGCCTGCTCGGTCTTGTGGTTCTGCAGAACGCCGACGGAAGCCTGATGCATCTGGTCGGCGAAAACGTGGTCGCCGCGCACCCTGGCGCGGGCCTGCATAGCTATAACGAAGTGCTGCCGCTGATGATGGTGCGCTATCTGGGACCAGGCTTGCTCGGGCTCGGAATCACCGCACTCATCGCCGGATTCATGAGCGGTATGGCAGGCAACGTGAGCGCCTTCACCGCCATCTTCACCTACGACATCTACCAGCCGCACATCGTCAAGCATGCCAGGGACGAGCACTATGTTCTCGTCGGCCGCATCGTGACCATTGTCGGCGTGGTCATCTCCATCGGCGCAGCGTACCTCGTCATGCATGCTGCCGGCATCATGGATTACGTGCAGGCGCTCTTCAGCTTCTTCATCTCGCCGCTGCTGGGCGTGGTGCTGCTGGGCATGTTCTGGAAGCGGGCCACTAAGGCCGGCGGATTTTGGGGCCTGCTTATGGGAACTCTCACCTCCATCGGGCTCTGGGCGTGGGTGTATTTCTACCCACCGGCGCTTCGTTATGTGGCTCTTTCGCCTGACGCGAAAAACATGGCCGAGAACATGTACCGCGCCCTCTGGTCCGTTAGCACAGCGGTCGGCGTCAACGTGATTGTCAGCCTGTTAAGCAAGCCGCGACCCCTTGCCGAGCTGGCCGGAGTGGTCTATGGCGCGACGCCGCTGCCCATCGAGGAGCCGGTTCCCTTGTACAAGAACGAATGGTTCTGGACGGCGATCGCCATCGTTATCTTCCTCGCCCTCAACATCTACTTCTGGTAAGGAGAACTTATGCACTCGACAGCCATCCCGATCTGGTTCTTCATCGGCGTCTTGCTCACCGTTTACGGCGCGCTGATTCTCGGTTACGGCCTCTACGAGCTAAGTACCGGAACCATGGCAGTCCCTAACTACCACGCCTCAGTCTGGTGGGGCGCGCTCATGCTGATTCTCGGCCTGTTTTACAGCCTGCGCTTTCGTCCGGGCCGCAACGGGTAACGTTTCACTGTGTCACTTCAAGGAGTAAAAGAAAATGGAAGCACAACGAAAAATGACATTCGGCGTAATCGTCGGCAATCGCGGATTCTTTCCTGATCACCTTGCCAAAACAGGGCGCGAAGAAATCATCTCAGTACTCGAGGCAGCAGGCGCGCGCGCAATTGTCCTTGGCCCGGAGCAATCAAAATACGGTGCGGTGGAAACCTACACAGAGGCACAACACTGCGCCGAGCTGTTCAAGAAGCATGCCGAAGAGATCGACGGCATTATCTTGACGCTTCCGAATTTCGGCGAAGAGCGCGGCATTGTTGATGCGATTCGTCTTTCGGGGCTGAAGGTTCCGGTGCTGGTGCAGGCCACACCTGACCGCTCCGAAGCCATGACGATTGCCACGCGGCGCGACAGCTTCTGCGGCAAGATGTCCGCCTGCAACAACATGATGCAGTACGGCATCAACTACTCGCTGACGACGCTGCATACCGAAGCGCTTACATCGGCGGAGTTCAAGGCTGACCTCGAATGGTTCTCGGCCGTCTGCCGTATCGTAAAGGGCCTCAAGAATCTGCGGATCGGCGCTATCGGCGCGCGTCCTACGGCATTCAACACGGTCCGCTACTCCGAGCGCATCTTCGAAACCAACGGCATTACGATTGAGACGATTGATCTGTCAGAGATCTTCGGCCGCATCAATCGCATGAAGGACAACGACGACGCGGCGCAGGGCAAGCTGGCTGCGATCAAGAAGTATGTAACAACGTCGGGCATCCCTGAAGAATCGCTGCTGAAGATGGCAAAACTCGGAGCGGTGATTGACGGCTGGATGAAGACCGCTCCGGTTACGATCAGCGCGGTGCAATGTTGGACATCGATGGAAGAGTTTTTCGGCGTCGTGCCCTGCACGATTATGAGCATGATGAGCGACAACCTCCTCCCCTCAGCTTGCGAAACGGATGTGCCCGGCACCTTGAGCATGTACATGCTTGCCTTGGCCTCCGGGACACCCTCGGCGTTGCTCGATTGGAACAACAACTACGGCAGCCATCCTGACAAGTGCGTGTGCTTCCACTGCTCCAACCTGCCTAAGCACTTCTTCAAAGAGGTCAAGATGGACTACCAGGAGATCATCGCCGGCACGGTGGGCAAACTGAACACCTTTGGCACCTGCGTGGGACGCGTGAAGGCGGGCGGGATGAGCTTTGCGCGCTACTCCACCGACGATCGCCGCGGCATCGTGCGCGGATATACCGGCGCAGGCCGCTTCACAGATGATCCGCTCGAGACCTTTGGCGGCGCCGGCGTAGCGGAGATTCCGCAATTGCAGAAGCTGCTGAAGTTCATTTGCCGCGAGGGATTCGAACACCATGTTGCCGCAAACTTCAGCGACGTGTCGAAATCGGTGCACGAGGCTGCCCGCTACCTTGGATGGGAAAGCCACTATCACCCGCAACTCGAGGACTGATTCATTTGCGTGCAAAGGCGGGCGTCGACTGCTGCGTCGCCGTCCAAATTTGTTTGAGGAGATTTTATGGATACGGCAAGCATGACCAAGCGGATCAATAAAGACCTGGTAGTAAATGGGACCACAATCGTAACCGAAGCAGCGTGGAACGAGGAATTGAATGCGAAGCATGACAAGCTTGTCACTTGGCTTCGTGCGCAGGAACTCGAAGGCGTGCTTCTTCGCCGGCACGAAAACATTGCCTGGCTGACGGGCGGTGCGGCGGAGGTTCGCGTATTGACGCCGGGCGAAACCGGAGTGGCTTCGCTGCTGGTGACGGCGGAGGGCAAGCGTTACTACTTCACCACCGAGAACGAAGCGCCCCGCCTGCAGGACGAAGAATTTTGCGCGCTCGACTTCGAGCCTGTGGTGTTTCCCTGGTTTGCCGACAGTACGTTTGAGACGGCGCAGCGATTGGCCGGCGCCCATCTCGGCTCTGACACTGCGGGTCCCGGGCTGATACCGGTTAATCTTTATCCGCTGCGCCAGTCCTTGAACGAGAGCGAAATTGCGCGCTACCGCTGGCTGGGAGCGCAGACGGCCGACGCAACCGTTGTGTCGCTCCAAGAGGTCGAACCCGGCTTGAGTGAATACGATCTCGAAGCGCTTACGGCGGCGAATCTTCTGCGGCGCGGCATTATGCCGTCGGTCTATCTCTTTGCTGCGGACGACCGCATCTACAAATACAAGCACGCGGTGGCGCGGGGTGCGCGGCTAAAGAAATTCGGGATGCTCAACCTCTGCTCGCGCAAGTGGGGCCTGGCGATTTCGATTACGCGCTTCGTACATTTCGGCGAACTTCCGGCAGAGCTTGGTGCGAGATTTAGATCGTCTGCACAGGTGAATGCGGCATTGTTGGATGCGACGAGGGTCGGCGCGACTTCGGCTGAGCTGTTCCGCGCGGCACAGGCTGCGTATGCTGCCGAAGGATTTCCCGGCGAAGAGCGGTTTCATCACCAGGGTGGGCCTACCGGTTATGGCGAGCGCGAGTGGGTTGCAACGCCCGACGGGAAGCAGACCGTCGTCAATCACCAGGCCTTCGCATGGAATCCGAGTATTCGCGGCGGGAAGGCGGAAGATACGGTCATTCTGCGCGGTGAGGAGATTGAGTGGCTGACGGCGACGCCGGAACTGCCTGTGATCAATGCGACTGTAAACGGAATCGTCTATCCAGCGGCTGGAGTGCTGGTGAGATAAGGCAGGGATGAGGGATTAGGGAACAGGGAGTAATAGCAGATTCCTGAGTTACTCCGCCGCTTTTGTACCTATCGGCTGCAGTGTTAATCGCGCGGTGAGCACGACAAGCGCGGCCCACAAAATATCAGCACCTAAGAGATGCGCGACCTGCAGCCACACCGGGGCCAGCAGCACTACATCGAGTACGCCCAGAACGTACTGAGCGGCAAGCAGGATCAATACCAGCGCCGACAATCCGCGATTGTCCCATTCGGTAGTCCGCTGGGCTGCGCGCACTAGGATCCAGATCAGGAAAATGCTCGCCAGAAACGCGATCGTTGGGTGCGTCCATCTCCAGCGCACGAGCCAACCGCTTGTTGAAGAAAAATCTGCGGCCAGCGCGGATCCAAGCGACGTTGCCGGGAAGAGCGTGTCCCCAAGCGCAGCTAGCGATCCTGTCACTCCCACGCCGAGCACAACCAGGATCCCGGCGATTGCGCCAGATGGAGCAACCAAGCGAATTTCGCCGCGCATGTATCCGCGTTTGCGGCTCAGCAGGTGTGCGGTGAGCGTGAGCGCGGCCAGCAGCAGGAGCGTGTTGGTGAGATGGAGCGCGAGATACCAGGGCCGCAGCGGCGACTGGCTCTGTGCAGTCAGACCTAGCTTGACCAGCATGGCGCCCAAGATCGCCTCAATGAGCGTGAACCCGACCGCCGCCACCGACGCCCTGCGGGCCAAATGCCCACGCATGGTTGCAGCAAAGGTCCATACGAGCAGGGCCACCGCAGAGAAGAACGACAGTCCGCTGGTGATGCGGTGCGTGAATTCGATGATCGTGTTCGCGCTGGCGGAATATTGCATTACCGTTCCGTTGCACAAGGGCCAGTGATTGCCGCAGCCCGCGCCCGCGCCTGTGGCCCGCACCACCGCACCCCACAGGATAACGGCGACGAAATAGGCGAGCACTCCCCACGCAAAGCTGCGAAGAGCCTTCGACGGCGGGGGTTTAAGGCGAATCGGAGTTGCGACAGTATGCATGAAAGCTCAGTTCGCGTTCATTTATCAGTTTAGAACAACGGCCATTCCGTGTGGGTTGGATGCCGGCTTTTGCGGTAAGCGTCAGTCACCCAGCAGGCGCACGACATGATTCACAATCATCAGGTCTTCGGCAGGCGGGATCACGCGAACCTGGACGCGCGAAGTGTCGGCCGAAATCACCGCTTCGCCGCGCACGTTGTTCCGTTCCGGATCGATTACGATGCCCAGCGCTCCCAACCCCGCACAGACTTCGGCGCGGCATGCGATGTCGTTTTCGCCGATGCCCCCGGTAAACACGAGCATGTCGAGTCCGCCCAGCTCTGCAATATAGCCGCCAATCCACTTCTGGATCGTCCAGACGAATTTGTCCACGGCCAGTCGCGCCTTTGCGTTGCCTTTGCTGATAGCCTCGCGCAGATCGCGCATGTCATTGGACAAATCGCTGACGCCTAGCAGGCCAGCCTTCTTGCTCGCAACGGCCTCCAGCTTGTCCGCGGCCTCGCTTGCGTCGCTGGTAGTCTCCGCAATTTTGCGGAGGATGAACAACAGCACGCCGGGGTCGATGTCGCCGGTGCGGGTTCCACTGATGATGCCGCCGGTCGGTGTGAGGCCCATCGAGGTATCCAGGCAGACGCCATTGCGAATGGCGGAGATGGATGCGCCGTTGCCAAGGTGCGCTGCGATCAGCTTCTCCGGTACGTTCGGCTGCAGCTGGTAAACAATCGACTCATACGAGATTCCGTGTGCTCCAAAACGCCGCACACCCATCGCCGAGTACTCCTCCGGGATCGGCATGTGCATTACCACTTCCGGCATTGTGCGATGAAAATAAGAGTCGAGGCACACAAAGTTTGGCACGCCGGGGAACAGACGCAGCGACTCACGCATGATGTACACGGCGATCGGCGTGTGCAGTGGCGCAAACGCGGTGTCCTTCTCCATTTCGTCGATCAGCGCCGGCGTGATGAGCTGATTTTCAAGAACCGTCGGACCACCGCAGACCATGCGGTGACCGATGGCTGCAGGGGCAGGGAAGTCCTTTGAGTGAAGCGCGTCCGCGACCAGGCTGAAGGCTACGGCGCGGGTCGGTAGAGCAGGCGTCTGATCCACCAGCTTGTTGCCGCCGGCATCCTTGATCCAGAACTTGCCAAGATCGGTGCCGATCCCGTCGACCGCACCTTCATGAAGTTTGGTGCGCCGGCCATTGCCGGCTTCGTAGATTGCAAATTTGATAGAAGACGAACCGCTGTTCAAAACCAAAATCGGTAAAGACGACATTCAAAAGAACCCCATGCTTTCAATCTGAACTTCTTCCAATGAAGATCTATTGTGTTTTATCCGGCTGCCACTTCCAGTTCTGAATCTCGGGCAGATCTTCGCCATTTTCCGAAACGTAGAGCCGGTGCCGCTGTATCTCCTCGGAGTACCATTGACGCGCCTCGTCGACCTGCGCTGCCAGCCGCGAAACGCGCGTAATGGCGTCGAGTGCGAGCTGGAATCGATCGATATTGTTCAGCACGCACATGTCAAAGGGAGTGGTCGTTGTGCCCTCTTCCTTGTAGCCGCGCACGTGCAGGTTGTCGTGATTATGCCTGCGGTATGTGAGCCGATGGATACCCCATGGATATCCGTGGAAAGCAAAAATCGTCGGCACCTTAGGTGGGAAAACGAGGTCGTATTCCTCGTCCGACAGCCCATGCGGGTGCTCGGATGATGGCTGCAGCGTCATCAGGTCAACTACGTTGACAAAGCGAATGCGCAGGTCGGGCGCCTGCGTGCGAAGCAGCATCACCGCGGCGAGCGCTTCCATCGTCGGCACGTCGCCGCAACTCGCGATCACAACATGGGGATCGCCGTTGTCGTTCGAGGCCCACTTCCAGATTCCCAAGCCCGTGGTGCAGTGCGCGACAGCTTCATCCATCGTGAGCCACTGCGGAGCAGGCTGCTTTCCGGCAACGATCAGGTTGATGTAGTTCTTGCTGCGCAGGCAGTGGTCGGCGACGGAGAGCAGGGTGTTCGCATCGGGTGGAAGATAGATGCGCACCACGTCGGCCTTCTTGTTCACCAGGTGATCGATGAACCCCGGATCCTGGTGCGAGAAGCCGTTATGATCCTGCCGCCACACCAGTGAACTGAGCAGGTAGTTGAGCGATGCGATCGGCTTGCGCCACGGAATCTGACGCGTCACCTTCAGCCACTTGGCATGTTGATTCACCATCGAATCGATGATGTGGATGAAGGCTTCGTAGCAGTTGAAGAATCCGTGACGGCCCGTGAGCAGGTAGCCTTCGAGCCAACCCTGGCACATGTGTTCGCTCAGGATCTCCATGACGCGGCCAGTGCGCGAAAGGTCTTCGTCAACCGGAAGCGTCTCGGCCTCCCAGGTTTTTCCGGTTCCGACGATTACATCCTGCAGGCGGTTTGAGGCTGTTTCATCGGGCCCGAAGACGCGGAAGTTCTTCGTGTCCTTGTTCGCTTCCATCACCGCATGCAGTAATTTGCCCAGCACGCGGGTGGACTCTGCGGTCGTCGCTCCAGGCGTGTCGACCTTCACCGCAAAATTGCGGAAGCTCGGCACTTTCAACGGCTGCCACAGCAGGCCGCCGTTGGCATGTGCATTCATGCCCATGCGTAGCCGGCCCTTTGGCGCGATATCGGCCAGATCTTCCCGGAACGCGCCTTTCTCGTCGAACAGTTCTTCAGGCTTGTAACTGCGCATCCAGTCTTCCAGCAGGCGCAGGTGATCGGGCTTCTCGCGCAGTTCAGCGAACGGAACCTGGTGAGCGCGCCAAGTGCCTTCCACCGGCTTGCCATCGACTTCCTTCGGGCCGGTCCAGCCTTTGGGCGTGCGCATGATCAGCATTGGCCATGCCGGTCGATCCGTCGATCCGCCTTCACGCGCAGCTTTCTGGATAGCTGCGATGCGATCGAATATTTTGTCGAAGACCGCCGCAGCTTTCTGGTGCATGGTTGCAGGGTCGTGGCCTTCCAGGGTGAATGGCTCGTATCCATAGCCCCGCATCAGGTCTTCAAGTTCCGCATGAGGAATGCGCGCCAGGACCGTAGGATTTGCGATCTTGTAGCCATTCAGGTGAAGGATCGGCAGTACCGCGCCATCGGTTGACGGATTGATGAATTTGTTTGAATGCCAGCTCGTGGCCAGCGGTCCGGTTTCTGCTTCGCCGTCACCCACCACGCATGAAACGATCAGGTTGGGATTATCGAAGGCTGCGCCATACGCGTGCACAAGGGAATAGCCGAGTTCTCCGCCCTCGTGGATGGAGCCCGGGGTCTCCGGCGCAACGTGGCTTGGAATGCCATAGGGCCAGCTGAACTGCCGGAAGAGGCGCTTGATGCCGTCGCGATTCTGCTCGATGTGCGGATAGATCTCGGAATACGAGCCCTCTAGGTAAGTATTCGCGACGAGTCCGGGTCCACCGTGTCCGGGACCGATGACGTAAATCATGTCAAGGTGGCGTTCGCGGATCAGGCGGTTCCAATGCACGTAAAGGAAGTTGAGCCCGGGCGTGGTGCCCCAGTGGCCAAGGAGACGCGGCTTCACGTCGTCGAGCGTAAGGGGACGTTCAAGCAGTGGATTGTCTTTGAGATAGATCTGACCGACGGAGAGATAGTTAGCGGCGCGCCAGTAGGCGTCCATCTTTTGCAACTGCTCGGGACTGAGAGGGCCTTCGCTTTTTGCCTCGGCCCGTTTGATTTCTTTTGTCGCGGTGGTCATGAGGGCACCTTGGGGGAAGATTCCCGTTCCAATTCAGCCTAGCAGCGAAGTGTTAACGCCGGGGGTGATTGGAGTCACAATCTGCTGAGATGCGGAATCACAGAATGGGACGGCGCTGGAATGCCTGGAAGTGGGGTTCAGGGGACCCGAGAACCGGGCGACCCGGCACTATCGAATCACCCGGAGCGGAAGTTCTCTTCGAATTGACGCGGAGTTTAGTTGCCACTGACCGTCAGCGGAATCTCCAGGGAGCCGACGCGTACGCCAAGGATGTCGTGCACGGCAATGCGAAGTGACTGCTCCTCGGCGGAAAGATCAAGAGCCATCCTAACGGGAATTCCGGTTTTCATGAGCTGTGCGTACTGGCTGGAATTGAGCGAAAACTTGGTGGCGCGGTCCATAAGGTTCAAGCGCTTTCCGTCGGGGTCGTAAGCGACGAGCGTAAATTCGATCGAACCGGTTCGTGTTCCGTCCCCGGATGAGTCGAAGATCACCGTGTGCGGATCGACGACAAGGTCAACGATATAGCGATGTGCGGGACCCTTCAGCGATGCGGACAATTCGCCGGCTGGACCAGCTGGAAAGTTGACTTCCTTGAACTCGGGATCAGTCGCCGGCAATATGCGCGTCTGGAACAGAACCTGCGTCGACAGCGGCCCGCCATGCAGCGTGGCAGCGGTCATCAGGCTTGCCTGGTTGAATAAAAGCGAGCCCGGCTTGTCTGGCGGATCGGCATAGTATCCCGGACGGTATTCAAGATCGTACTTGCTGTTGTCGAGCTTCACCTTGATTTTGCGGAAGTCTCCATCGAATTTCTTCGACTCCGGAACATAGCCAATCGTGTAATAGCTCTCGCCGTTTTGGATCGCACTGGCAATCGCAGCTCGAAAGCCATTTGTGTTGAAGAAGGCCTTCCCGCCCGTATCGCGGGCGATCTGTTCCATGCTGAAGTGTGAGTTGGTATCGGCTGACATGGCCCGGGAATTGATATTGGCGAAGCCTCCTCCGCGGTTGGGAGAATTAAGGCCATTGTTTGCGCTGTCGAAGCCGGGCAGCGTCATCATGCCCCTGGCATCGACGGGGTAGACTGCGACACGCGCCGCCGAGAGCAGATCGCTGGTTGCGCGGACCTGTTCTGCGTAGCTCCGCACGTTCTGCAAGGATTGATTTCCAGGATCCGGGCCAAGAGCAATGGGGAACGAACCGGAAAACCAGATCAGGTTCTTGCGACCAGGAACAGCGCTGAGATAACGCGCAAGTTGCTGCATCGCCTCGAGGGTGATCTGGACGCGGCGGTCCGTCTGAATTGCGCCGACATCTGATTGAAACCCCTGGATCAAGGCGATTGTGTCTGCTGGCGCACGTACCATTGTGAGATTGCCAATTGCGGAGTCGAACGCGTCGCCGGCGCTTGTGTCCAGCCCCACCGATTTCTGAGGCTGGGTCTTGGTGCTGTCGAGCGCTTTGACAAGGTCGTCAATGTTCGAGGTAAATCCCTGCACCATGCGCAGCCGCGATGCCAGCGTGAAGATCGCCAGTGTTGTTCCCGGCGTGATGGTTTTGACGTACGCGATCATCTGCTTGCGTACATACCCCTGATCGGCCACCGGAGTATTGAGGCCGTCAAGCAGGAGAATGTTGACTGCACTGCCCGGGGCGTGGTTCGGCACATTGTCGTAGTAATGCGGCGGCAGCGCATGCCTCTGCGCCGTAGGCCCGGCGCCTGACTCCGGCTTATGCTCGTCAAAGAAGCTGATTGGTTGTTCGCGGCCGTTCTCATAGATGTGGAATTGCCTGGGATCAATGCCATGGACCGCAACGCTCTCGTTGGTGACAACCACATCCACCAGGACGGAGTAGCTTGTGGTCTTGAATATGGTCTCTTGCTGGATCTTGTCGGAGGACTGCGGCCCGGAGCTTGCCGTCGGAGCGGCTGATTGTGCCTGGACGGCGATTGCCAAACCGCTGACGAACAGGGCGACTGCCAACTTGACGACGTGCATCGTGAGACCTCGACCGGGAATGTGCGGATGTACCTAATTATCCTGACGGGTTTTGGCGGGATTTGTTCTCAAAAAACCGCTTGAGCCGAAGGATTCTGGACTCAAAGCCGTACCAGAGTGCCGTGGCGACCAGGGTGGTGGCGACGAGTCGAAAAACGACGACGGCTATGCTGCCGGGCATACCGTAGTGGTCCATGCGGGCGTCGAACCAGCCGAAGTAGATGAAGACCATAATGTGCGTCATGTAAAGGCCGTAACTGATGCGCCCGTAAAAGGCGAGCGGGCCCCGGCTGAGGATTGCATTGATCGGATTGCGTGCGCCGGTGGACGCAATCGAGGACAGGACTGCGCCTGCGAAGAGCGTGGTGAGCGCGGTATCGAGAAAGGCTGTGCCCCCGGCGATGGTACCGGCAGAGATGAAGCCAAGGGGCATGGCGATGAGGCCGATGGCGAGCCAGACGCGCCGACTGATCGGCAGCGTGTAAAGGCCCAGCGAGAGCAGGCTGCCCATGGCGATGCCGTCGATATGCGTGAGCGTGTGCGTCGACGTGATCCACGAAAAGTGACTCATCCGGAAGAGCGGCGCAGCGATGAGGAAACTGCCGAGAGTGCAGGCGAGCAGCCACGGTGCGCGCAGGACGCGCACCACCGGCGCCCACAGAAAGTAATACTGCTCTTCGATAGCCAGCGACCAGGTTGGGCCGATGGCAGGCGGCAGCGCGAGGTGGAACAGGTTCTGGATAAAGAGAATGTACGCCCACCACGGTGCTGTCCTGATCGCAACCCAGACGGTAGGACCGATAAACCACGGAGCGTTGAGATAGCAGACGACCAGGACCAGTACGTATACGGGCCAGATGCGGAGCGCGCGGCGTCCATAGAAATTGCGGAAGTAGTGCGGCCTGTTGCGCGACTCAAGCAGGATCGAGGTGATGAGGAAGCCGGAGAGAACGAAGAAGAGGTTGACGCCGGTCCAGCCCCAGAGCGATGCGGGGTATAACCATGTGCCGGTGAAGCGCGGATGGCAGTGATACAGGACGACGGACAGGACGGCGATGCCGCGCAGTCCCTGAAGTTCGGGAATGAAGGAAGGCAGCCAGGATGGGCGTAGGATGGGCAAGGTTGAAGGTTAACAGTTCGCCGCTTCAGGATTAGTGGATTCCCATGTCTCAAAACGAGACATGGGGCACCCAGCATTTCCAGATTGCCGCGGTTATCCGGCGGCCAATTGCTTGGCGCGTTCGGTGGCGCGCATCACCGCTTTGATGAGCGTAACGCGGAGGCCGCCTTCCTCTAATTCCAGAATGCCATCAACAGTGCAGCCGGCAGGGGTGGTCACTTCGTCCTTGAGCAGTGCCGGATGATAGCCGGTTTCAAGCACCATCTTTCCCGCGCCGTAAACCGTTTGCGCCGCGAGTTGTGTCGCCGTGTCGCGAGGTAGTCCGACCTTGACGCCAGCTTCGGCCAAGGCCTCGATGACGATATAGATGTAGGCCGGCCCGGAAGCAGAGAGGCCGGTGACGGCATCCATATGTTTCTCGTCGACGATGACAGAGCGGCCCACGGTTTCGAAGATGCGCTGCGCCGGGTCCATTTGCGCAGCTTTGACGAAGCGGCCGCGGCAGAGCCCGGCAATACCGGCGCCGAGCGCAGAAGGCGTATTGGGCATGGCGCGAATGACCGGGATTTCGATGCCGGCAGCGTCCTCAATGGCGCGGGTCTTCACCGATGCCGCAAAAGAGACAATGGTCTTCGCGGTAGTCAGCGCGGGCCTGATTTCGGCGATCAGGTCAGGCACCTGGAACGGCTTGACGCCAATCAGGATCAGGTCAGCCTGTTGCGCGGCAGCCACGTTGTCCGTGCCGACATCGACACCCCATTGGGCCGCGCGTGCGACTGCCTTTTCAGCGTGGGCGACAGTGGCGTGGATCTGGTCCGCAGCAAAGAGATTCTGCTTGAGAAAGGCCTGGAGCAGAATTCCACCCATTTTGCCCGCGCCGAGAACGGCGACGTGCAGATCGGGCAGTTGCGCGGGTACTGCGGTGGACTCAACGGCTATCTCCGCCATGGTGTTCCTTTGAGGTAAGAGTGATCTTCAGTTTCAAGGATAAACGTTGCGGGAAGCCGATGCGCCCGGCTCATGAGACTCCCGGCCACGTTTGCGGCTCAGCGCGAGTAAGAAAATGTGCCGCAGACGTCGCTCGAGTTACCCAGGGCTTCTGGCGTCATGACCGGCACGTCTGATCCGGAGAAGAAAGCGACATGGAGGGCGCGACCCTGGACGTAGGTTGCGAGCCATTGCGTGTCATCCGAGCCACAGAGGGTGTTGCGGTGGAGGAATCGTTTCTGCGCCGGCACATTGAGCCGGTAGAGATATCCGCCGCCGGCCGCGCCGGGGTCCGCATCAAACACCGCGCTGAATTCTGCCGGCTTAAGAGGTCGAATCTGGGCGATGGGGAAAGCACTGAAATTGATCGTGATCTTGTCGTTCGTAATTGATACGTCGCCGGTGATGTCGTTGGCGTTGGAACTGACAGCGCGCCAGTAACCCTTATCCTGTGCTGCAAGAGGAAGGGAGCAAACCAGCATCAGACTGGCAACGGCGCCGAGCAGAATTCCACGACTCATCTTCTGAGGATGACATTCATTGCCGCACTCGAGCAAGCGACCGATGTTCAGTCGTCTTGGCCGAATGGATCGAGCCAATTTGTGACGAACGAGAATACTTTTTGAGACCTCCATGCCGATCGTTCGTCTTACACTGAGCCAGTCCCCGGTTTCGCCCCATCCCACGATGGTTTGAGGTTTCAATCATGGGTGCACTGAAGATTGCCTTGGCGGCAACTGTGGTCTTTGTCGCGACTTCCGCCCGCTCTCTGGCCCAGACGCCTTCTTCTGCGGATGCGGCGGACCCTCGTTCGGCCTCGTTCGACGTTGCCGACGTTCATCTCAGTCCGCATAGTTTGCGTCCCTTCATGGACGGCGGCAATCTGAATGGCGATCGTTACGTGGTGCACCAGGCGACGCTGGCCGACTTGATTGCCACGGCCTACAACCTCGATTCCACCCATGTGCAGGGCGGCCCGAGCTGGCTTGACTGGGATCGCTTTGAGATTGTTGCCAAGGCTCCGCCGACTACTTCGAAGGCCGATCTTCGGTTGATGCTGCAGGCGCTTCTGACGGAGCGCTTCGGACTTGTGACGCACGAGGGCAGTGCGCCGATGCCGGCCTTTGTGATGAAAGCGCAGACCGGCAAAGTGAAGCTGAAGGAAGCACAAGCCGCGGAGGGCGAAGGGAACTGCGAACCTCAGCCTCCGCCCGCGAATCCGCCGGCCGGGGCGATTCGCCAGATTGTCGTGATCTGCAAGAACGAGACGATGCAGAAATTCGCCGACGATATTCACGACATGGCCGGCGGGTACCTGGACAAGCCCGTCGTGGATGCTACAGGCCTGAAGGAGGCTTACGACTTCACCATCACCTGGACGCCGCGTGGTCAGTTGGGTGCCGCCGGCGCCGAGGGGATTTCGATCTTTGACGCAGTCGACAAACAACTCGGGCTGAAACTGGCGCTTGAAACTGCGCCGCGGCCTGTGTTGATGGTCGACAGCGCAAACAAGACTCCTGCCCCCAATCTGCCGGATCTTTCCGAAAGACTGCCCGCGCTGCCGCCAGCGCAATTCGAAGTGGCCACGATCAAGCCGTCGAAACCGGATACCCAGCCCGTGGGCCGCGTGAACAATGGCGAGGTGGATGTACATGGGCTGACTGTGAAGCAGATCATTTCGTTTGCCTGGGATCTAAATCCGGCTGACAGTGAAGCGATTGTGGGAGCGCCAAAGTGGATCGATGGCGATAAATTCGACATCCTGGCGAAAATCTCAACCGACGATTCCGGTGATGCAGCGAAGAAGGCTCCGCAGGTCGATGCCGAGGAATTACGGCAAATGTTGCGGGCGTTGCTTGAGGACCGCTTCAAGATGAAGGATCACTGGGAGGACCGGCCGGTAACGGCTTACACCCTGAAGACCATGAGCCCGAAGCTGACAAAGGGAGACCCGACGGCGCGCACGCGATGCGATGAGGGGCCGGGTCCGAATGGAAAAGACCTTCGGCTTGGAAACCCGATGATCAACCGGCTGATCTTCTGCCAGAATGTGACGTTGGACCAACTGGGCATCCTGCTCCCGAATCTTGCGTTCGGATATATCTATTATCCCGTTGCTGACGGTACCGGTCTCCAGGGATCGTTCGATCTCACGCTGGCCTTCAGTTCAGTAGATCGCACGCTGGCGCCGCCGCCGGGAAGCAACAATCAACAGGCCGGTGGGGCAATGGCAGCGGATCCCAGCGGTGCGGTGTCGCTGTTCGATGCCTTCAAGAATGAGCTGGGATTGAAGCTGGAGAAAGAAAAGCGGCCGATGCCGGTGCTCGTGATCGATCACATTGAGGAGCAGCCAACGGCGAATTGAGGGGCGAACGCCGTTGACGCTATGCGATCCGCTTCTTGGCGCGTTTCTCTTTGTACATTGCCTTATCCGCGCGGGAGACAATGCTTTTCAAAGTCTCTTCCGTGCTGTGGTCGCTTGCCGCATAGCCCATGCTCAGGCTCAGGAAGAACTGATTGCCGGCGAGTTGGGTCCTTGCAGCGGCGCCGGAACGCAGGCGATCGATCGCGTTCGCGATTTCTTCAGAGTCGAATTGTCCAGCTACCACGAATTCGTCTCCACCGAGGCGGCCGATTACATCGGTCTCGCGGAATGTTGCAGATAGGAGCTTCGCAGTTTCGATTAGCGATATAGAGCCTGCGTTGTGTCCTAGCTCGTCGTTAATGATCTTAAGGTTATCCATGTCGACGAACAGTATGCCAAATGGCATTTTGGCGCGGCGGGCCAGGCGAAACGCCTGCTCGGCAAATAGGTTGAACCCGCGAAAGTTGTAGAGGCCGGTCAACTCGTCCCGCAGCGTCAGGCCGTGAATTTCGGTCTGCATGTTGTTGATGAGGCGTACCAGAACAAGCAGCAACGCAAATGAAACGACGGTTGCGATAGACGCGAGGATTGCAGTGGCGTAAGGCATGGAAACCACGTGCGTACTCAACAATCGAGCCCGGCCCAGTTCACGCAGGAAAGGCAAGATGAGCAGAATCGGGGCCAGGATTCGTGCGATCCGGCCGCCGATTCCATCACCGAGAAAAACTGAAAAGACTCCGTATTCCGCTCGGCGAATAATCGAAACCAGAGCCAGCAAAGCAAGGCAAACCAGGGTGGGAATGGAGGGAAGCGCTTCGGTCGACGATCCCGGGATTCCTGCTGTCGCAAATATGTACTCAAACAGGACGATCAACACCAGCATCACAAGGAACGTAGCTGCTGCATCTGCGATGCTGCCGAAGAGCGAGTCGCGGGAACGCAGGAAAAAAATCACTATGCCCAGAAGCACGAAAGCCAGAGCAACAGCATGCATTGGACCCCGGCTCTGGGAAATCTGTCCTCGATTGAGAAACTGGTCGAGCTGTGCGAGCACAACGGCAGCAGGCGCCCAAAACGTCATGGCTGCCGTCAACGTCGTAAGGCCGGCAAGAACTTTTCCAGCGCGATAGAGCCTTTGGTAGCGTCTGCCTTCCGTGAAGAAGAGAGCCAAGGTCGCGGAAAGCACGGCGAGCGCCGAATAGACCCGCATGTGCAGCATACCCGCGGGCAACAAATTGTTTACGACGACGAAGACACGCGAAAGCAGGTTGATGAGGACAATTTGAATGGCCAGAGCGAGGCAGATCTGCTCGGCGAAGTAGGCCTTGTGAAGGAGGTTCTGGTTCGGCTCGTGTGCCGGAAATGTGGATTCAATCTGCATCAGTCCGGCAACCATCACCAATTGCGGCTTCTGCGAACAGTCGCAAATTCCTGGATGTCGTGTCTCTTTATAGCAGCATCGCGTCAGCCGGCAAATGCAACTTCCGTTTGACGGATGTGCCACAGAATGAGCGGATACCGGCTCCGGCGGTGATCCCGAAATCGCAGGAAAATGGTCGCAAATTGCTTTTGCTGTAAAGCGACTGTTACTGGGCCTTGGGAGGATGGAGGCTGGATGCCTGTTCGACGGTGGCGGTGATGGGGAAAAGGTGGTCGGTCTTCGTGGTTTTGAAGAGATCGAGAACACGAGGCGTAACGCCGGCTGCGATGAGCCGGACACCCTTGTTCTGACAACGGACGAAGTGACCGATCACGAGGCCGAGGCCGCAGGAGTCCATGTAGGGAACTTCAGTGAGATCGAAGATGTTGACTGAGGGCGCGGGGTGGGGCGGGGCGGTTTCGAAGATGTTGCGCAGGGCAACGGGGCTCAGCGAGGAATACATGTCCCGTGCGGTAAATGGACCGGAGAATCGGAAAATGACCGCATCGGCAGCGGGGATTTGTTTGCGTTCGATGGTGAAGGTGGCGCCCTGCCAGATCTGATCTTGCATTTTGGACATTAAGTCTTCCTCAACGGAGCCGCGGCTGCTTGCGTCGCGCATTTGCCACATCGACAAAAAGCGGGGCCAGACGTCGTTTTACGACGCGGCGACACACTACGTCCCCGGATTGTTACTGGACTTGAGGGAAAAGGCAAGGTGAATCTTGCCGGAATTCAACCAGAATATTCATTTCAGAGTGACGTATGTTACTTACAAAACCACCCATTTCTTGTGTAGAATCCAAATAATCAATCAACAGCTGGAAAGCTCGGGCTGATCTCGCGGCTCCACGTTTTGGGGACTGCCAGGGGCGATTTCTGTTGGGTTCAATCCAAACGCGGATGCGCGCTTGGGGGTCCTTTTGTTGCCTTCGTTGTCTGACGGATTCGTGTGCCTGGGTGGCGGCTCTGCAATTTCTGCCGAGCAGCGCCTGAAAACATCCGTAAACAATCGACTGGCGGCGGGGTCCGCAAACGGCATTTCGCCGCCGCGGCGATCCTTGCTTTTTGCCATGTCGTGCTGTGTCCTATGCGTCTTGGGCTCCAGCGCTGCGGCGAGGGCAGACGGGACAGCCTACTACATCAACAATCAAGCTGGCTCAAACTGCAGCGATGGCGGCCCGCACACTTTGGCACAGCCGTGGTGCAGCTTTGCGCCGGCAAACAAGATCAGGAGTTTCCTGCCGGGCGATCAGATTCTTCTGGCGCGAGGCGGCTCCTGGAACCAGGAACTGTCGCTCACTGGGCGCGGGTCGGCGACTGAGCCGATTACGCTGGGTGCTTACGGAAGCGGCGGGAACCCGAAGATCCTGCGCAACCAGCAAATCAGCGATCTCTGCGTTCTTCTCACCGACGCCAGCTATTGGAAAATCAGCGACCTCGAAGTGGGCCGGGCGAGCGTCGGGATTCTGATGCATTACACGCAGCTCTTCAATAACGGGATTTCGATCAGCAATATTTATGCACACGACAACAAGGGCATCTGGGGCGGATATTCGACGGAATATGCGGTGCGTCATCACGTGCGGGATCCCTTTGCTACGAGCTTGAATATCAATCTTTCGTCGGGGATCCTGTTTAATGTCGCGTCCTATTTGACCTACTGGAACTCGCAGTATGTGCTCCGGGATGTGACGGTGAGCAATGTGCGAGGAACGAACAACCTGGACAGTGTGGCGTTTGATGCCGAGGCCGATACGATCGACAACCAGGACGGGCACAACGCATTCCAGAATGTGACGCTGAAAGGGCTGTTTCTCTCAAGCGATAACGCCGGTAGTTCGAAGGCATACGAGGCAGCCGGGTTGGGGTGCAGCGACTCCCTGCGGCTGTTGGGGATGACGAACGTGACAGTGATGAATTCTGTCATGTTTGAGGAAGCCGGTTGTCGCACGGGATCAGGAACCGCGGCGGTGATCGTGGGCCGCGTGAGCCACGTGACGTTCGTGAACAATATCATCTTCGGTGTCCCTTCAACCGGCAGTCCGGATGAAACAGGGATCGACTTTGAATGGTCGGAAGACCACGTGGCACTGCAGTCAAACCTCTTTGCGGCGAACGCGGGACCCGGTGTGGAGATTTTGAATATTCATCCCGGCGACCATTCAATTGAGCTCGACTTCGATGGCAACACGTTTGCGCAGAACGCAAACGCATATCGGCCCGGGGCTGCATCCGTGTGGGAAGAAAACAAGGGACGCGGTTTCGCGACGCCCGCGGGAAAGATCCGCAATAACCTGTATTTCGAGCCGCACGGAAGGTTTTTCAGCGGCAGGAGGATTGGCTCGATCGCAAGTGTCGGCAACTTGCAGACAACGCTTACAGCTAACTATGCGGCCGAGCAATTTTCAGCGACGCAGGGAAAGAACCAGTGGCGCTATCTGTACCAGACTCCCGATTCAATCTGGGCGGAGATGCCGCATTACTCCGCGACGGACATCGGCGCCTGGGAAGCGAAGCCAGGACAATATGTAAGTGCGTTCACGATGGCCCCGGGAGGTTGCACGGCAGGCTGCGAGGTGAGCGGAGTCGCCCGGGTTTGGGTTGCGGTTCATCCCGGAACGATCAGTATCCGCGGACTGGTAGTAGCGGCCGGCGGTGAGAGTGGAACGAGTGTTTCGGCAGCAATCAATCTTGTTTCGGGCAGAAATGTGATACCGATCTGGCCGAACCAGGGCGGAAGGCCGTTGATCGAGTCTCCGAACCAGCCGGGTCTCGCTACGGACGTGGACAACGTTCAGGTCGCCGCCGGGGACACGATCCGCTTCGAGGTGCATGGCAACGGCAGCAGTGCGAGCGATGCGGTGAGCTGGACGCCCTCGATCGGGTACGTGACGAACAAGCCGTAAGCTAACGAGTTCTGAGTTCGCAGTTCAGAGTTCACAGATCCGTAGTGCCCATCGCCAGAACCTTTGCTGTTGATCTCATCGTCAGGGCCCGGCAAACCTGGCGCTGCCTTTACGCGGAATCACAAAACTACGAACTCTGAACTACGAACGGTGAACTACGAAGTCAATCGACCCTCAGCGCCTCGACGGGGTTGATGGCTGCGGCGCGCCTGGCGGGGAGATAACTGGCGATACCAGCAGCCGCGGCCAGGACAAGCGGGACCGAGAGGTAAGTGATCGGATCGAGCGGACTGATCCCAAACAGCAGCGACTTCATGGACTGCGTAAGCGCCGCGGAGGCAAAAATTCCGACGCCGATTCCGATTGCGGTCAGCGTCAGGGCGGAGCGGACGAACATCCATTTAAGCTCGCGTTTTGGTGCGCCGAGTGCAAGTCGAATTCCCATTTCGCGGGTTCGCTGCGAGACGGCGTAGGAGATTACACCGTAGATGCCGATGATGCCGAGCAAAAGAGCCATGGAGCCCGCGATTGCAAGCATGGCCAGGGTGAAGGAAGTGCGTTCCATCGATTTTGCGTATATATCCTGCATTGTGCTCGTATTGGCCACCGGAATACTTCCGTCGATGGACCAGACCGCTTGCTGGATATCGGCTGCCAGAGACTCGTTTCCAGCGCGATTGCTGCGAATGGCGTAGGAAACCGCACGCGGAGGCTCAATGGTTGGTTTCGACGTGTAGGGACTATTGATCATGGCAGGCCAGTAGATAATGGCCGGCGCTTTTTCATCCACGCCGTTATGCCGCACATCCTGAACAACGCCAATGACCACCTGCCACGGCATTGAGGAGAACTGGCGAACACGCTTGCCCACGGCGGCGGGAGCAGAGCCCCAGTTTTCACGTGCGAAATTCTCAGAAACCATGACGTACTGCTGGAAGATGTAGATGTCGCTCCAAGTAAAGTCGCGGCCCGCGATGACACGGGTTCCTAGAGTTTGGAAGTAGCCGGGAGACACGTAATTGAAAAGGCGGAGCGGGGGCTCATCGTTGTCGTAGTGCTGACCCTCGACGCTCAGTTCGTCCCAATTGGGATCGATGCCCTCGATGGGCAGTCCGCCGCTGAAGCCAACGGAAGTAACGCCGGGAACCGCCGCGATTTTGTCGACGATTTCATTCTGTATTCGGGTCACGCGGACCGGATCAGTGACCAGTAAATCCGGGATATAAATGCGCATGGTCTCGAGATGAGTGGGATCGCTGAACCCCGGATCGACGTTGCGCAATGCGGCAAATGTACGGATCATTAGCAGCGCGCTAATCAGCAACACCATTGCCATGGCGACCTGAGCCACAACCAGAACGCTGCGCGAACGCTGGCGGTCGCGGTTGACACTGGAAGTACGACTGGTGCCGGAAAGCGCGGCGGCAGCTCCCGTGCGTGCGTACTTGTAGGCGGGAATGGAGCCAAAAAGGAATCCCGAAAAAACGGAGAGAGCGAGCGTAAAGGCGATGGATCGTCCGTCGAGAGCGATCTCACTCAGCCGAGGCAGATCGGCGGGTCCAAAGGCGATTAGCAGATGCAACGCGCCATACGCAGCTCCGAGCGCCAGCGCGCCTCCGATGATTCCGAGGGTGACACTTTCAAACAGAAGCTCACGGGCAATGCGGGCACGGCCTGCTCCCAGGGCCGCGCGAATTGAAAGTTCATGTTGCCGTGATTCCGCGCGGACGAGAAGCAGATTGGCAATATTGACACACGCAATCAACATCACCAGGCCGACCGTCGCCATCACGACCCAGAGAACTTTGGAGACCTGGCCGACGACCTGTTGTTTGAGCGAGCGGAACTGCGGCGTGATCTTCCAGACCCGGTAGTAGAACGGATTGGTTTTAGGCCCATTGCTATAAGAATGCATCCATGTTTCGATCAAGCGGCTGACGTCTGCGTCGGCCTGTGCAATGGACACGCCGGGCTTGAGGCGGCCGATTCCGTTGTAGCCAAATCCTGCGAGCTTGAGCGCTCCCCGGTCGAAGGCCACCGGAACAAGAAGATCGAAATCGCGATCGACAACACGAAAACCGCGCGGCATCACACCGACGATTTCACGCGTTTGCGAGTCGAGTTGGATGCTGCGGCCGATCACACCACGATCACCTCCGAAGCGCCGCTGCCAGTAGCCGTATCCGAGCATCACCGTCTTGGCGCCTTTGGGGTCCTGATCCTGCGCGGAAAACCAGCGGCCGACGGCGGGAGGAACATCGAGCGTCTGCAGGATGCCGTCACTGATCTCCAGCGTGTGAGCCTGCTCAGGTTGCGCGATGCCGGTGACGTTCGCGGTGCTCGGGACCCAAACGCCGAGCGACTGAAACGTGTGGTTGTGCTCGGCAAAAGTGAAATACATCGAGGGTGAGAGCCGAAGGCCCGCCTCGAAATTGGAGAGCCCCGCGGCGCCGGGCGCATCGAGCCACAGCGCGACTAACTGATTGGAATCAGCGTAGGGAAGCGGCTTGAGCAAAACGCCATCGACAACGCTGAAGACCGCGGTATTGGCACCGATGCCAATGGCCAGTGTCAGCAGGACAGTGATGGCGAATCCCGGAGATTTGCGAATGCGGCGGAGCGTGAATTTGAGGTCGGAGAGAAGCGATTCAAGCGCGCGCAACTGCCACTGTTCGCGGCTGTGCTGCTGTACGAGTGCGACATTGCCGAATTCCCGGCGCGCGGTCTGCTCAGCCTGTTTGCGCGGCATACCGTCTGCCTCGAGTTCGTCAGCACGTTCCTGGATGTGCTCGCGGATGGAGACGTCGATGTCGTTGTAGCGGCGGCTGCGACCGAAGATCCGGGAAAGGGTCTGCATCGTTGTTCTCCTTAAGCTTTGTCGAATGCGAGGACGCGCGTGATACCGGCGAACATTTTCTCGAAGCTCTGGACCTCGCGCTCGAGATGGTGGAGGCCCTCCTCGGTAACGCTATAGATCCGTGTGGGACGGCCTTTCGCGGAGATTCCTTCTTCGGACTGAAGCAGACCGTCGCGGAGCATCCGCTGGAGGGCTGGATAGAGGGATCCTTCTTCCACCTGGAGCAGGTTATCTGAGACCTGCTTGATGTGTTTCACCAGAGCGTAGCCGTGCATCGGCGTGAGCCGGAGCGACTTGAGAATCATGATCTCAAGGGCGCCGGGGAAGAGACCGCGGTCGTCAGGGTGCTTCGCCATAAGTAGGATAGTAGTCTGCGGATACCTATTTTGTAAATAGGTATCCGCGGCGGGGTTTTGCCGGCTCGACCCTCTCCGACCCTGCACCTGTCCCCAAATTGGCCCTACTTGCGAGTTGGCGGTAGGAACAGTCCCGCGATGTCGATGGTGGTGCCTCAGTTCGGCCTTCTACGCATTTCCGAGATGATCGATTTAAGGCGTTCCATGTCGGTCTTGGGTTCTCTTACTTGGTGGTCCGGTATCGGCGAGTCATGTTTACCGCCGGCGCTTTGTGTCGACGCGCTTGGCGGCCACACTGCTCGCCGAGGGGGCACCCTGCTTCGCCATCTGCGCCTGCCCCGCCTTGGTCTTCAAGCGCGATTGTTCGTACATCTCGATCCACTTCTCGCTGGAAATCGTCGAGATCAGCCCGCCAATCGCTTCGAGCGGCAAATCGTCCGGCGACTCGAAATGAACGCAACACTTCCCCATGTCGAGCTTTTTCCCCGCCGCCTTGAACGCCGCCTTCAACTGCTCGAGCTGACTCGCACTCCAAAATGCGCCCATCAGGTAGAGCGAGCAGTAGTTCTTCTGCGAAGAGAGCGCGACGTAGCAGATCGGCTGCTTGTTGTAAGTGTCTGGATATCGAGACAGGGGGATCGTCCAGCCGATCGTGCCCCAGACGAGGCACTCATCGTAGCCGCGCGGAATGTGCTTGTTCACGAGTGCGCGCACCTTCGCGATCGTCTTCGCGCGATCGGCGGGGAGTGAGGCGATGTATTGCGCTGGCGTCTTAACGTTCGATGGTGGTTTCATGGATTCGTCTCTGGCCTCACTACTGACCGCCGGTAGCTTCTTTCTGCGTGAGTGCGGCGTCAATATCCTCCGCGCGCAGCACCGAGCGTGCCGAATCTCGCGGGTCCACACGCACCATCACGTTGAGGCCTTTGCACGAGTCTGCCCAGTCCTTCGCGTCATCCTCGGGCCCAAAGGAGCGAGAGTAATCACCCGACTGCGGTTCTGGATTGCGATACGAGTAAGTGAGCAACGCCTTGTGCTCATAGGTCGTCGGAGTCGGGGGGCCGCCTCCCGCCAGCGGTTCGTCCTGCTCCCAGGTAGCGGTCGTCACGAGGTCGATTACCGCAGGAACCATCGGCCAATCGCGGGCCCATTTCTCTTCCCACCATTTGACCAAGTCTGGCCAACAGTTGACTTCGACCTGAACGAGGCCGATCGCAATGATACAAGCGAGAACAAACACCGGGAAGAAGTCAAACTTCGTCCCACCGCTAAGCAGGACGATGGCAATTGGCGCGATCACGGTTACGTTCGTCCTCGAAAAGTTAGGCCATTATTGCATGGGAACTGAAGCCGCCTATCAGAGAATTTGAATCCGAACTGCAGCCACATCGACGAGAAGGAATTCCTGCAGAGGCGGGGCCGTCTTATCGCTGTGTTCATTGGTTCCGGTTTTGTCGAAGTCGATTCGGAAGTAAGCCGAAAACAGCTTCACTTCCCAGCAGATTTCTGGCTGGCAATCCATGCTGTGATGCGTTCCTCGAGAACATCGAGAGGCAGCGCGCCGGAGTCAATGACCTGATCGTGAAAGGCGCGGATGTCGAACTTGTCGCCCAGCTCCTTCTTGGCGCGGTCGCGGAGCTCGAGAATTTTGAGCTGTCCGATTTTGTAGGCAAGGGCCTGGCTGGGCCACGCGATGTAGCGGTCGACCTCAGACTGGACGTCGGTCTCGTCGATTGCCGAGTGGTCGTGGAAGTAGTCGACCATTTGCTGGCGGGTCCAGTGCTGCGAATGGACACCTGTATCAACTACGAGGCGAATGGCGCGCCAGATGTCTCCTTCGAGGCGGCCATAGTCGGAGCGGGGGTCCTGGTAAAGGCCCACGTCTTTGCCGAGGCGTTCCGCATAGAGTCCCCAGCCCTCAGAGAAGGCGGTGTAGTCGTCGAATTTGCGGAATTCGGGAACGCCCTGCTGCTCCTGCCCAATGGAGATCTGGAGATGATGGCCGGGCAGGCCCTCGTGGTAGGCGATCGCCTCGACCGCATCCAGATTCCGATCGCTCGCGTTGTAGGTGTCAATAAACAATCGTCCTGGGCGGCTGCCGTCGGGCGCCCCCTGCTGGTAGTAAGCCGTTGATGAATTTTTCTCCAGATAAGACGGAACGGCCACGACTTCGAACGGGGCCTTGGGCAATTTGCCGAAGAGCTGCGGAAGCTTGGCTTGCATTGGAGTCAGATAAGCGCGATAGGCATCGAGTAATGCCTGGGGCGATGCAGGCTTCAACTTGGGGTCGGATTTGAGGCTGGCCTGAAAACTCTTCAGGTCCTGGAAGCCGAGCTTCTGCGCGATGGCGAGCATTTCGGCTTCATCTTTTTTTACTTCATCGAGGCCGATCTGGTGGATCTGGTCGGCGGTGAGGTTCGTGGTGGTGGTGCGGCGGATGAGGAACTGGTAGTACTTCGCGCCGTCGGGGAGGGAGGAGATGCCGGGATCGGTGCGGCCGGCGGGGATGTAGGCGGCTTCAAGGAAGCGGGCGAATCGGTTGAATGCAGGAAGGTCCTCTTTGGTGATCGCGGCGAGCATTTCGGTCTTGATCCGGGTCTGCTCGGCGGCAGAGATGGACGCGGGGATCTTTTTGAGCGGCAGTGCGAGCGGCGAGTCTTCAGGTTTTTGACTGGCGAGCTGCTTGACCTGCTCGAGAGTTTTTTCGAGGAGATACTTCGGCGGAACGCGCTTGTCGTCGATGCCGATGGACATGTTGGCGGTGACCTGGTCGAAGGCCTTGGGGATGGCGTGGAGGCGGGCGATCCAGTCGTCGTAGTCCTTCGTCGTGGTGAAGCTGAGCTGGGCGACGAGCTGTGGATAAGTGGAGTAGATGCCGCCCATCTGGTTGACAGGCATTTCCCATTCCTTGAATTCCGCTGACTCCTGATCTTCTTGGAGATCGCGAAGCAGAAGATCGCGGCTGGTCTTGTCTTGATCGGAGAGCCCAGTGGCATCGACGGCCGCGAGCTTCATCAAGTACTCCTGCTCGGTGGCGAGCCAGTCGTTGATGGCTTTCACGGAATAGTCGGAGACCTGGTCGTTGTAGCGCTTGTCGCCGAGGATGGAAGCGAACTCGGGCTGATTCTTTAGGGAGGCTTCCCAACAGTCGTGGAAGAGGACATGGAGGGCCTTGGTGCGATCTTCCGGCGTTGTGGGCGCGGCAGCGGAGGAGGTGAGCTGCGTGGAGAGGAGCGCGGGAGCGAAGAGAAGAGCGGCGAGAAGAAGCGAGGCAAGTCGTTTCAACGGGGTGATTCCTCTGGATTGAGTTGGGGAAAAGGGCATCGGCTTGAGTTTAGAGCATGGGGATGCCTCCGCGTCCAGCGAGGAGACATCGGCAGATCAATCAGAGTGGCAAAGGAGGACTGCCGGCGAGAAGCCGATAGAGGGTGGAGCGGCTGATGCCGAGCTGGCGCGCGGTTTTGAGTTTATTGCCGTGGTTCAGATCGAGAACCGCGCGGATGTGGTTGAGAATGACGGCGTCGAGGTTGAGGGTCTCCGGCGATGGGCGGGCGGGGCGCTGCAATGCCAGCGGAGTGGATACGATTGCGAGGTCTTCCGCGCGAATGATGCCATGGGCGCCATTCAGAACTGCGGATTCAAGGACACTGGAAAGCTCGCGTGCGTTGGCCGGCCAGTCGTGCTGCAGCACACGGGCGGTGGCGTCTGGAGCAAGACTGAAGCGCGGAAGGTGATAACGCGCGCTGATGCTTTCCAGAAAGAAATTGGCGAGAGGTACGATGTCTTCGCGTCGCTCGCGAAGAGGCGGGACGGCCAACTGAATGGCCGTGAGGCGAAAGGCGAGGTCGGGTAGGAATCGGCCTTCGCTGGCCATGTCGCGGAGGGAGTTCTCAGAGGATGCGAGCAATGCAAACGCTCCGGGGCGGCGATTTTGCAGCGAGCGGAGCACGCGCAGAAGCAAAGCCTGGCCGGGCGCTGCGAGCAGATCGACGCGATCGAGATAGATGAAGCCGGAGACGAACTGCGAATCAGCCTCGGCGAGCAACCACTCACGGGCGTCGCAACAGTGGAAGGCGGAACGCGCAAGAGCGGATCGGTGATGCATCAGTTGCCCCCGAGCTTGTTTGCCGACACCGGGTTCTCCTTCGATGGTGGCTATCTGCAGGTGCGGAGCGACAACCTCGACTTGTTGGACGAGCCTGCGTGCGGCGGTGCTGACGGCGATGTAGGGGGCTTGTGATTCGGCGTTTGAGAGACCGAAGGATCGCGGTCGAAGATCCTGCGGTTGCAGAAAGTTCTGAGCTGACATCCCCACGCCTCGCCTCTACGGCCGCGATCGGAGCGGCCCGCAGTGAATCTATCGGCGTAGATGAGAGGAACGTGAACGGCAGGAAAACTGGGGACCGAGGGAAAGAGGGAGCAAGAAAAAAAGAGAACAAGGGAAGTGAAAATCGGGCATAGGAAATGAAGGAACGCGGATCATTCATCAACGCGCAAGTTTCTAAACGCGCAAACGATTCTTCGCGAGGCCCGAGAAGGCCTCTTTCAGGATGACCCGATTGGAATATGCACCTATGCTATGTGCGGAAGCGCTTGGAAGGCTCGTCGGAGTAGATCTGGCCATCGCGAATATGGACGACGCGATGCGCATACTCGGCGATATCGGGCTCGTGGGTGACGAGCACGATGGTGTTGCCCTTGGCTTGCAGTGTGTCGAACAGCGCCATGATCTCGATGCCGGTCTTGGAGTCAAGGTTGCCGGTAGGCTCGTCGGCCAGGATGATCGAGGGGCTGTTGACCAGCGCACGGGCGACGGCGACACGCTGGCGCTGGCCGCCGGAGAGCTCATTGGGCTTGTGGTTCATGCGAGATTCAAGGCCGACGCTGATCAGCGATTGTTTGGCTCGTTCAATACGCTCGGCAGCAGGCGTGCCGTTGTAGATGAGCGGCAACTCAACGTTATGCAGGGAAGTGGCACGCGACAGAAGGTTGAAGGTCTGGAAGACGAATCCGATTTCCTTGTTCCGGATGCGCGCCAGTTCGTCATCGTCGAGTTCGCTGACGAGCTGGTCGTTAAGCCAGTACTTGCCTTTGGACGGCGTGTCGAGGCAGCCGATCAGATTCATCAGGGTGGACTTGCCGGAGCCGGACGGGCCCATGATGGCGACGTATTCGTTCTGCTTGATGCGGAGATTAACGCCGCGCAGTGCCTGCACCTGCTGTTCGGAACCCATGTCATAGGTGCGCCACAGATCCTCGACCACGATCATGTCGCCGTTCGGTCCAGAGGATTGCTGCATTTCCACCTCGGAGATGACGCTGTTCAGAGCCATGAGAACGTAATCCTTTTCTGCCTGTGCCTGCCGCACCCTGCGGATACTTCGTTTGACTTGCGCGCCTGTCCGTTCCGGGACGTCAACTCGTCGTTGCCGTTGTCGCCGGAGGTGTTGTATCGCGTTTCAAGAGTGCGCCGTTCTTCAAGACCCGCAGAGTCTTGTAGGGGCCAATCACAACTTCGTCGCCCTCGTGGAGACCGGTGAGAACCTCGATATCGGTTGCACCTGTGATGCCAGTGGTTACGGGGACGAATTTGGCCCGCTGTTTGCCATGCGCATCCTTTTCGACAATGTAGACGCCCTGCACCGGGGGGGTCTTCGCGCCGGAAGAGGTGGATGCGGCTTCGACGTTTCCGTTGCTGGTCGGAGCGGGCGGCGTGTACATAGTGAGTGCCTGGATGGGGAGCGACAACACACTCGGTTTCGCCGCTGTCGTTATCTTGGCAGTCGTGGAGAGTCCCGGCCGCAGCTCGTCGGTGGGGGTGTCGAGCGTGACAATGACCTTGAAGTCCTTCGCCTCTTCCGTGCCAGTTGTCGACTGCGAGGTAGCTACGCCCGTTGAGCGCAGCAGTGCCTGATCGCCTACCAGGGTGACGTGCCCCTTGAAGCTCTTGCCGGGAATGGCATCAACGCTGACCTCGGCGGGCTGACCGTTTTTAATATTTACGATGTCGGTTTCATCCACCTTGACCTCAGCGGTAACGACGCTCATGTCGGCGATCGTCATCAGCGTAGACCCTTCGGCATTCTGAATGCCGACGACGACCGTTTCTCCCTCGCGCACAGGCAGATTCGTAACGATGCCATCAAAAGGGGCGATCGAAACAGTCTTGCTCAATGCGTCTTCGTTAAAGCGGAGCTGGGCCACCTGCTGGTCAAGGTGCCCGCGGGCTGAGGCTGTTTGCGCCTTGGCCTGGTTCAGTTGGGCCTCGGCCTGGGATACCGAAGCCACATCGGTGTCATAGGCGGCCTTCTTGGCGTCGAAGTCCTGCTTGGCCATGATGCCCGCTTTCAGGAGGCTTTGCGCACGGTCCCAATCGAGCTGTTTTTGCTCGAGGTCGGCCTTGGCATGTTCGACGTTGGCTTCCGCGGTCTTTTCTGCGGCGATGTACGACGAAATGTCGGTCTTGGCGGCAGAGATGGTGGCTTTCTGGGACTGGACGTTTGCCTCCGGTTGCACATTCTCAACGGTGGCAATCACCTGGCCCCTCTTTACGTGGTCGCCTTCCTTCACCATGAGGTGCGTAATCCGGCCGAACGAGGTCGCGCCGACGTTGACATATGTCTTCGGCTTGATTTGGCCGGTTCCGCTGACAACAGTGGCAAGATCCTGGCGATGGATCTTGGCGGTGAGAACCTTGGTGTAGCCCGACTGCTGCTTGACGACGAAGACGGCAACAAGGACGATAGCCACAATAACGGCAGAAACGATCAGAATGATCTTTTTCATGGGCGCTGTAAGACTCCAGGAAGCTCCGAATTCATTCTACGCAAAACCTTCCCGCCCGGTTCCCAAAGTGTGTCAAATTCACGCGTGGCGCGAATTCAAAGTCTTACGGATTGCGACCGTGCGGCGCTGCATGCACGTAGCGCAGGCATCCACGCTGGTGATGTCCGGGCACCTGGCCCAGGCCCCGGAGGAACGACCAGCCAGTTTCAGAGAAGATTGCGTATTCTTTCTTGACGTGGGAGAGTTGCCGTTTGTCTCCGGATTTCGGGCTATTTTTGCGGAAAACAGGCTCTTGGAGGTGACCTATCGGTTACCCGGGCGTCCAATTGGCAGCGACAGTTGCATCATGCCTTGCTCCGCACGTTTTGGGCCCGTAGAATAAGGCACTGTAGGGAGTTTCCGACGCAATGACTTTCAATGGCCGTTCGATCCTCTTAGTCGCACTCGGCTGCGGCCTGATCGTAGTACCCAAGTTCCGGATTCAAGCACAGCAGACGCCAGACCCGTCCTTGCAGACGCGGCCCGCTTCCGACCAGGATCAGCAACCGGATCCCTTGAAGCGCCAGCGCTCGGATGAAGAGAAGTTCAAGGCACAAGCGGAAGTCCGGAAAGAGTTGAAGGGCGCCTACAAGACCTGGCTGGATCAGGATGTGGCGTACATCATTACCGAGGAAGAGCGGAAGGCTTTCAAGAACCTGAGCAATGATGAGGAGCGCGAAGCCTTCATTGAGCAGTTCTGGCTGCGGCGCAACCCCAACCCCGACTCCCCCGACAACGAATTCCGGGAGGAACACTACCGGCGCATTCAGTATGCGAATGACCACTTTGCCGCCGGGAAGCCGGGTTGGAAGACGGATCGCGGACATATGTATATTGCCTTTGGCGCGCCGGATTCCACTGAATCCCATCCTTCAGGCGGATCTTACCAGCGCCCCGTCGAAGAAGGCGGCGGCGAAACTTCAACCTTCCCGTTTGAAGTCTGGCATTATCGCTATCTCGCGGGTATTGGCGAAAACATCGACATGGAGTTTGTGGATACCTGTCAGTGCGGCGACTTCCACTTCACCATTGATCGCAGTGAAAAGGACGCGCTGTCCAAGGTTCCCGGCGCCGGTCTGACCCAATGGGAAGAGATGGGCCAGGCAAAGAAAGCTGATCGATTCAAGGGAGGGTTTGAGAACCTGGGTGCGGGTCCGATGTCGAGCCAAAATCAGTCGAAGGAATTCGACCGCATCGAATTGGCTGCCAAACTCTTTGCTCCGCCGCAGATCAAGTTTACGGATCTCGAGAGTGCCATGACCGAGCACAAACTGCTCTCAGGGCCGATCTTTCCGTTCGATGTGCGAACAGATTTCGTAAAGGTGACCTCCAGCACGGTGCTGGTGCCGGTCACAGTGCAGATCAAGAATCGAGATATCACGTTTGTGACCAAGGACGGGGTTGCCAAGGGTGTCGTGAATATCCTGGGCAAGGTAACGACCCTCACCCACAAGACGGTCCAGACCTTCGAAGACACCGTGGAAGTGGAGCAGCCCTCCGAACTGCTGGAGAAATCACTCGACCGCAAGTCCATTTACTGGAAGGCGGTACCGCTTCTCCCGGGCCTGTACCGGCTCGATATCGCCATCAAGGATGTAAACAATCCAGATCACATTGGAGTGTACGGGCGAAGTCTGGAAGTGCCTGCGTATCATGACGAAAAGCTTGGCACTTCGTCTCTCATTCTGGCCGACAAGATTTATGCGGTCAGTTCGCACGACATCGGTCAGGGTAGTTGCGTCATTGGCAACGTTCATGTCTGCCCGCGTGTGACCCCCAATCCGGCCACTCCAGTCAGCTTCAAACGGGATCAGGACCTCAATTTCTGGATGCAGGTCTACAACCTGGGTATTAATGACCAGACCAAGAGCAACGAGGCGAAAGTAACGTACCAGATCATTGATTCGGCAACAAACACGGTTGTCTTTGAGAAAGAGCAAGATTCCAAAGACTTTGGCGAACACAGTGACCAGTTAACGGTGGAAAAAACCATCAAAGTGGCTGGCCTGCAACCGGGCAAATATAAGGTGACGATCAAAATAAATGACGAAATCTCAAAACAAGAGATTGCGCAATCGGCACCTTTTGTCGTGGAATAGTACGAAGGCCCCGCATATTCGGTTAACCGGCATCAGATCGGGAAACCTGCGGGCACTTGATTCCCAGGACTTAAGCCAGGACGCCGCCGGGTCACCAATACGAGTGATGATGCGCAGGCTCCATCTCGTTTCCATGATCGCGCTCTTCGCGGTGGCGTCACTGCCCCTGTGCGCTGCCTTGCCCGGTTCGGTTTCCGGGGTCGTGCGCGATTCCAGCGGTGTTCCCCAGATCGGCGCCGTGGTGCAGTTGTTGCGGCCCGACATGAGCGTGATTGCCGCCGTCTACACCGGCAGCAAAGGCGACTTTAGCTTCAGCGGCATCCTTCCCGGTAAATACGCCGTCAAGGCGATGGGCGCTACGTTCCTGCCCTCCTTGCGGGAGAATGTTCGGGTTCACACAAATACCATTGTCAACCTGACCCTGAACACTCTGTTCGAAGTGATGCAGTGGTTGCCGACGGAACCGCGTGCGACGAATGCGAAACAGGATGACTGGGAGTGGACGCTGCGTTCCGCGGCCAATCGGCCTCTGCTGCGCTGGCTTGAAGATGGACCGCTGGTGGTGGTCTCGGATCGACCGGGAGGCCGGCCGAAACTGAAGGCTCGGTTGATGGCGACCGGACAGGACGGTACGTTCGGCGAGAGCGGCGAGCGGTTTACCGCCAGCGTGGAAGATACACCATCCAACAGCCGCGAACTGCTGGCGCGGGTCGACTTTGCGCCCGATACGGATGCCGGCATGGAGTCGATGCTCGGCTTCCGGCAGGATCTTGGATTTGCGGGATCCGTCGAGTCTCTGGCGGCAATCTCGATCCATCCTGTGATTGAAGGATCAGGCGGCGAAGGGCTGGAAGAAGCCGCTTTGCTCAGTTCCGAAACCATCCATCTCGGTGACGAATTGGAAATCGATGCGGGAGCACAGCAGGTGATGGCTCGCTTCAGCCAGGATTCTCCGAATACGATTCTTGCGACACTGCCCTTCGCAACGGTGTCCTGGCATGGTGGCAAGTCAACGGTGAGCTACCGGATGGCAAGCGCGCCGGTCGCTGCGAATCAGGGTGAGTCCCGGGCGGGATACTATTTGCCACAGGTTTCGATGCGGGGGGCCCAACTGGCGCTTCAGCACGGACTGCACCAGGAACTCGGCTGGGAGCGGCGGACCGATGCTTCGGGCATGTCCTTTGCGGTGTATTCAGACCAGCTTGAAAATCCGGTGATCGAGGCCAGCGGGCGCACCTTTGCAGGCGATGGTGTGTTGAGCGACCCGATCAGCGGCCTCATGCGGGGCGCGGGACAGAACTATGCGAGCGCTGGAGTGATGGCGGCGGTCGAGCATCGCATGGCGGGTGGCAGCAGCATCCGCATGAGCTACGCCAACGGCGATGCTCTGGTAATGCCGGCGCTCGTGCATGCGACCGCGCTGAACCAGGTATTCAGCGCGGCAAGGCCGCGGCACGCGCAAATGTACGCCATATCGCTTTCGGGCAAGATCGACGGAACTGGAACTCGCTGGCGCGCCAGCTATCGATGGCAACCAGCGGACACGGTGACGCCGATTGCGTCGTATTCCGTCGGTGCAATCCAGCCGTATCTCAATCTGCACTTGCGGCAGCCGATTGCAACCCATCACGATGGCCTCGGTATCGAGGCGCTGCTGGATGTGAATAACCTGCTTGCCGAAGGATACCGGCCGTATCTGCTGAATGGCGGAGTGGTAGTGTTCGCGCAGGATCAGCGCAGCGTTGGAGCAGGCGTGGCATTCACGTTCTAGTCAAAGACCACAAGAACAAGCCAAAGGTAAAAGCAAAGGAACAACGAACCGCGATACCGGCGCTGGCATTTGCATTGTTGGCGCTGCATCCGACACTGCGTCAGTGGGTCTGGTAGTGCGGTGCAAGAGTCCGGGCGGCGCGCGGTACGACGCAAAGGCGATCGCGTGCTGGGAATGCACTGCTTTGGAGGAGTGCCTCGCACTGTGTTATATTTTTCAAGGGTCAGTGATGATTTTCACTCGGATCCGCGCCACGCAACTTTCCCACTGCATAGCGTTTTCAAACCCTCTGGACGCGTAGCTCAACTGGCAGAGCATTCGGCTCTTAACCGACAGGTTGCTGGTTCGATTCCAGCCGCGTCCACCATCTAAAATCCCCAATAAATATGCAGGTTCCAGTGATTTTCTACATTATCCGCCCGGTCTCTGCTCCTTCTGACTGGAGTGGAAACTGGAGTGACTGCTTTTGTGTGGCCTGTTTCTTGATCTTCTTTGCAGGCTCAGTGGCCGTGTCGAATGCCGCAGTGATGGCTTGCCGTTTGGCCGTGTTCCCGATGTGGCTGTATCGCTCCAGCATCTTCTTCGATACGTGACCCGCAAGCGCCATGATGGTTCGATCCGAGACCGCACTTTCTCCGATCTTCGAAATGAACGTATGCCGTGCGTCGTGCCAGCGACATTGCACCTTGGCCTTCTTACGCGCCGCGTCCCATGCAACCTTGAACGAGGAGATGTGCTTCGTTGGGTCGATAGAGTGGGGAACAACTTTGCCGCTCTTGTGGCCCTTCTCGCCGTCCAGTCCGTACTGCTCGGATGGAAAGACGAAGTGCTCAGACTTGGCACCGGGGAAGTTCTTGCACCACCCCTTCAGGCAGTTGAGGGCATCTACGGAAGCGGAACAATTCTGCCCTCGCCTGCCTGCGTCTTAGATTTGCCTACAGTGATACAGCCGTTTACAAGATCGACGTTGCGCCACTGGAGATTCAGTAGTTCGCCGCTACGCAGACCTGTACGCAGACTGACAAGAAATGCAGGATACAGGCCACGCGACCTGTTGGCCTTGCACGCGACCAGTAGACGGTGCTGCTCATCGTCGCTGAGTGCGCGGCCCACTCCTTCACTGGTCTTGAGCATCCGTGTGTCTAGTTGGATGTTCGCCCACAACCTGTGCTTGCGCATGATGGCACGAAGAGACGCCGTTTCCAGATTGATTGTTTTTGGTGCTGCACTTTCATCTTTGCGCTTGGTCTGGTACCGACCTACATCATCGCCGCTGATGTCAGTGAGCAGCATTTTGCCGAAATGCGGAGTGAGATGCTTCAGGTTGTATGACTCGATCCGATGTTGGTTTGGACTCCAGCGGGCCTTGTTGATTTCGAGCCAATCGGTAGATGCTTTTATGAACATGACCGGCTTCCGCTCTTTCAGGATGTGGTGAACACCCTCGATCAGTTCGCGGCGTCGTTGATCCATCGCTTTCTGCGCGAGTTGTTTGCTCGTGGTGTCTGAACTGCGCTGATAACGGACTCCCCTGTAGATGAAGTCGTAGTACCAGTTCTTCGAACCGGCTTTCTTGAACAATCCCATTTCGTCTTCCTTCCGTGTCGTGTTATATATCTCCGTCTCCTACAATGTGTACCTGCGTAGACGTCGCGCCTTTGATGCGAGAGATTCATTAAGCGGCCAAGTACGTATACAACGTCTGTCGGCTGATGCCGAATTCACGCGCGATCTCCGACTTCTTCGCACCCTTCGCCTCTATAGAGCCAAGCGCACGTGATACAGCTTGAGAGCCACCAACTTTTGAGAGATGTCGAATGATGATGACCGCCAAGCGATGTTTGTCAGCCAAGGCAGAGATGCCGTCAAGCAACGGACGTGTCTCGTTCGCCTGATTCATGTTGACCTTCGCGCCCAGGAACGATTGCAGAGGATCTACGATGAACAGCTTTGCTTTCGACTTCGTTACTGCCTGCTCTAGCTCAGCGATGTTTTCGAGCGTAAGGTTTACAGACTTGTTAGTAGAGTCCACCGCACCAGTGAGAATGAACAGGCGCGTGAGATCACCGCCCATCGCTTTGAAGCGGCGTCGAATCGTTTCGGGCAAGCTCTCATTGGTCCAGTACAGTGTGTTGAACGGTCTGATTCTCTTCCCGGTGAATGTGTCGATGCCACGTGAGCCATCGGCCGCAATCTTTAGCCCAACCCACGTCTTGCAGCTACCGGGATGCCCACACAGGCCGCTCAGCATACGCAGCAAAATGCGCTGGTCGAGTAAAAACTCCATCGGCTTATCCTCTACAGTGTCAGCACGCAGAAGCGAGAGCTTGATGCCTGTACTCTCATCGGCAGCAGCACCGCTCCATTGAGGCATGGTGAGGGCGAGATCCTTGATAACACCAACTCCCCACCGCGCGATGACATCGCAGGGCGAGGCACCTTTTTCTCCGGGCAGCGGAGGAATCGGCAAGACACACACCCGAGCGCCAGTTTTCTTTCTTGCCATCACACTGCCTCCGCAAAGAGCTTTGCAGCGGCGTGCGCAGACTCACGCACATCTTGATTGGTAAGAACATCGCCGTCGAACGCCAAGAGCACCCGACGACCACTCCACTTGATGTTGCTCAAATACTCGTGCAGCTTCTGCTTCTTTGTTCCAGCCATGAACACGCCATCTTTGCCACCAGTGCCTATCGCATAGAAGTCGCGTTCCGCGAGCGCAAGTGCACTACACTCTGACTCAACGATGTAGAAATCGACGGACGTGTCAGCAAAGGCGGGCTTCCAATTCAAGCTGGAGGGGAAGTAGAGCACATTGCCCCCGCCGCGTTTACGGGTGAACTTCATCGGTTTGCCCGTCTTCGTGTCGATAGGTGGAACCTTGTGCCGCGTGCTCGTAGCATCAAGGTCTCTGCCTGTCAGTGGGCAGATGCGATGGAACAAAATCCGGTCGTCGTAGATCTTCACGTGGCTGCGCAATGCGAACTCCACACTGACTGCATGATCCGTGAGGTATTGTTCAGCCCATGGCTTCACCTTGGGCTTTGCGCGCCGTACTGGTTTCCGCTTTCGATTGACTTTCACTGAACCTTCCTCCTGATGACGGCCGCTCTGCCGTTCTTGTATTCGTTGAACAGTTACGCAACATACCTTCTAGCGGGTGCCGATCATAAACTTCGGGTTCACGGGCCGGGTGCTGGTAGAGATGACCCGATCAAGCTCAGACCGCTTGATACGTACCGTGCGAGAGTTGAGCCTGACAGACTCGATCTGGCGGGCAGCGATCATCTTGTAAACGGTGATGCGGTGTATATGTAGTTCAGCAGCGACTTGATCCGCAGTAAGTAGCGCAGTGGGTGTCGCTGGCGGCTGCTGGTGCAGCATGCGGGGGCCACGTGTTGCAGGCACACGATGCCCTGCCGAACTGGACACAGGTGTGCGCCTCTTCGATGTTGTAGCCATCGGGGAAATCTCCTGAGATTGGATTTTGGTGGGGAATGAACTACGGAGTTCTCAGAGACGCTCGGTTGGCTACATCAACGGCACCGAGGTTGGCCGTTTAGTCGTTCCCGCGTTGCACGGGACCGCAACTATACGAAGGCGCGGAACCTTCACTATTCCGAAGGCCCGAATTTGGTAAGCTCTCACCTCTTCAGGGTGAGCACCTCTATTATACCAAATCTGCTGTTGACTCCTGTACACAACAGGAGCACCGCACTAAATATCGCTAACGCAGGTACATACGGTCAAATGACCTAGAGTGGAAACTGGAGTGACTATGCTGCTAAATGCGGCTATCTTGTGCTAACACCTACTACTGAATTTATGAGGCCAGATCAGCATAAAACCCGCATGGATACTAGGGAACCCGCATATTCATTGAGGATGATGGAGCAACCTTGAAATCAACATCTTTCTTCTCTTAACCGACAGGTTGCTGGTTCGATTCCAGCCGCGTCCACCAACTCATCAACAACTTAGTAAACACGTTCCGGGGCGGGAGAGATGCTTGCCAGTTTTCTGGAAAAAACTCTCAGCATTCAACACCTCGGATTGTACGAGCGCGTTTCGGAATCGGCAGCACACTACGCACAGAAGTTGCTGAAGCGAGAAGGTCTGAGCAAGGAAGATGCCGACAAATTCGCACGCCAGTTGCTATATGGCTACAAAGATCACTCGTTCGCGATTGACTGTGATGAGATTAGAGACGTTCTCGGAGACCGGATCGAAAAAATCGAAACTGCTGAATACAAACTTGCAAATCAGATTCACCAATACATGGAGAGAGCCAATCTCGCCTACGGGATCTTTCACAGGAAATATTGTTCTCTGATCGGAAGAGCGGATGGCCAGAAGCTCGAAGATTTAGACAGCGATTCGAACCCCAAATGATTCGATGTGTGAAGCCACTCTGATATCAGAGTGCTCATTCTGCGCCTCGCAGGGAAAGCCAGTAGTAACGCCGCCAGCAGAACATGCAGCGAACCGGCCGAAGAGCAAACATCGCCAGGAGCCCATCAATCGAACGCAACTCACCGGGTTTGAATTGATCCGAGTTGCAGGAAGGGCAAACGCGTCGGGGCCACAGAACATGCGGCAGCCAACTTGGCCAGGTTGTGGTTGCAGCAGTCATCCGGAACATCCTTTCAGTAAAACGAGAGCGAGTTTCACCGCGCAACCCCATCGCCCGAACTGGGATTTGCTTCCAGCCAGGCGAGAAATGCATGGATGCTGCCCGTGGCCATGGCAATGCACGAGTCGGCTGCACCGTAGTAGAGATTGATGGTGTCTCCATCGGCCCCAATTGTCTGTCCGCACGGAAACACGACGTCGTTCACGTCTCCACTGCGCTCATAGGGTGCATCCGGGCCGAACATCCAGGATTCTCCCCGCTGCAAGCAAACTTCCGGCTTTTCCAGATCGAAGAGCGCGAGGCCCAGGCGATAGATACTTCCGGATGCAGTTTGCCGCACCCCGTGATAAATCATCAGCCATCCCTTTGGTGTTTCGATCGGAGGGGAGCATAACCCAATCTTGTTCGCATCCCACCATCCGCCGCGTCGGGCTTCCAGGATGACTTTATGGCTGCCCCAATGCCTCAGATCCGGCGAATACGAAATCCACATGTGGGCGCCAAGCGTAGTTACCGGACGATGGATCATGGCCCAGTATCCGTTGATTCTCCGTGGCAGCAATGCGGCATCTTTGTCTTCAGGCGGCATGATTACGCCGTATCGATCAAAGGTTCTGAAGTCCTTCGTGAGAGCCAGTGAAACTCCGGGGCCGCCGCGGGCAAACGAGGTGTAAGCCACCGCGTATTGTTCGAGCTCCGGGACGAAAGTGATGCGGGGATCTTCGATGCCCCAGACTTCTTCAGGATACTCGCGCGGATTTGCAACGAGCGTGGGTTTCTGGTCGATGCGCCATCCATCGATACCGTTGGCAGAACGAGCGGCGCAAAGGTGTGAAATGCCGCGCCGGTCCTCCACGCGACACAGTAGCAATGTGTCTCCATCATCGAGACGCACAGCCCCGGCGTTGAAGACGCTGTTGATTGGATAGGGCCAATTTTCCCTGCTCAGAATCGGGTTGTGCTCGTAGCGTGTGAGAAGGTGAGTTTCGCTGGATTCGACAGCCGGCGAATCATGAAACGGAGCTGTTGCGGTATTCGAATTCAACGGGGAACGCTCTTTCCGGGTACGTTGTTTCTGCGCTTGTTTCAGGTGATGCCTGCATGTCAAGCTGGGCCATCAGGAAGGAGAGCGTAGATTCAGCTCCCTGGTTCTCGTTGACGCGATCTGGATGCAGTCCGTCCTTGCACCCGCCTGTTGTGGCATCGTATAGCGCCACGCGGAGGTCGTTCTTGCCAAGGAACCAATCGAACACGCGATTTGCTTCATCGCGCCAACGCTCGTCCCGCGTCAGCTTGTATGCCTCCAGGCAGGCAGAGATCGTGCCGCAAGCTTCCACCGGTTGCTGATCAAAGCGCGGTCTCTCTTTGCCCTCACTGAAGGATCCGCTGGAACCGAGAGGCACGAACATCATCGAGTCGTCCCGGTGCTGCGCCGCAACGAGCCATTCCAGCGCCTCGACTCCGGCAGCAATCATTCTCTTGTTTTCACTGTGCCATCCGGCCAGAATGAGCGCCTGCGGCAATCTTGCGTTTGAGTAGGAAAGGCTTTTCTCAAACCAATGCCAAGTATCATTGGAGCTTCGTAGGTAAATATCCAGCAGGCGATCGGCTAGCGTGTTGCGATGGCTTTGAATCTCTCTGTCGCCTGGGAAGCGTCCAAGATATGCCTGCATTCCGAGCACGCTGAACGCCCATGCGCGCGGACTCGTAAACATCATGGCTGAAGGAACCGCGGCCTCGAAGAGTCTTCCTGCAGCGCCGCGCAATCCGGCATTCTGCGATTGCCCCAGGACAGTTCCCAAAGCCCACAGAGCACGTCCATGGCTGTCTTCTGAACCAATCTGTTCCAGCCAATTGCGGTCGTAGCTCAGGAAGTTCCTGAAACGCCCCGCATCGGAATTGAACGCGAGCCAGAGAAAAGCAAGGTACCTCCGAGAGAGATCAAGGTGCCTGGATTCATCCACAGCCTCAAGGCGAGTGGAAACAATGAGCGCGCGAGCGTTGTCGTCCGTCGTATAGCCCTCGCGTGAATTGGGTACAGAAAAGATTGCATGCTGCAACATCCCTGTGTCATCCGTCATGGTCAAAAGATGGCGGATGTCGAGCTCCGGCAGCAGATCTTCAGACTCTGCCGGTGGCACAACTAAATCATCCGGGTGGCTCGCCTTCGGCTGCAATGAACGCTCGAACCGTGCGCGCTGAAAGCTTGCCATATAGGCCTTCGCCGTTTTCGGCCAGGTTGTCCCACGGGAGTAGAGATAAGCCCTCTTGCGCATCGCGTGGCGTTCCGCAGGGTTCTCGAGTAGAGCGAGAACTGCCTCGGAGATGGCGTCGGGTTTCTCAAAGGGAACGACGACGCCTCTCTTCTCAGCAAGCAGCTCCTTGGCATGCCAATAGGGCGTTGAGATGATCGCTTTGCCTGCTCCAAGCGCGATGGCAAGAGTGCCAGACACGATCTGCGCTTCCTGCCGATAAGGAGTGATGTAGATATCCGCCGCCCCCACATGCTCCACGAGCTCTTCCGCACTCACAAAGCGATTGTTGAGAATCAGGTGATCGCTGACGCCGAGCTGCTCGGCAAGCACCTGCAGGCTTTCGCGGTAGACCTCTCCTTCACGTCGCCGGATGTGTGGATGCGTTACCCCGGAAACGATATAGACCACGTTCGGATGGCGCTTCAGAATCGCGGGTAGTGCTCGAATCACGTTCTCAATTCCCTTGTTAGGGGATAAGAGTCCAAAGGTGAGCAAGACGGATTTTCCCTCGGTGCCGAACTTGTCCTTGAAATAGTTGGGATCCATGAAAGGAAGGTCCGGCACGCCGTGCGGGATCACGTCGATCTTCCCGCTTGGAACCGAATACACATCGCGAAGAAGCTGGGCCGCTAGTTCGCTCATTACAACCAGACGATCAGAGAGCTGCGCGATTTCTTCCAGCACGATACGTTGATTTGCATCGGGCTCGCGCAGAACGGTGTGTAGCGTCGTCACCAGCGGCATTTTCAATTTGCGAAGCAATGCCAGAATGTAGCGGCCGGCGGCGCCTCCAAAAATACCATATTCATGTTGCAGGCAAACAAGGTCGTTGCCATTGAAGTTGAGAAACTCTGCGGCTCGCTCGTATGACGCTAGATCCTCTTGCTCCAACTCAAGACGAACCTGCTCCGGGTATTCGTAACTTGAATCGGGATCGTTGACCGGAATCGCAAAGAGGCGACCGTGGCCGAATTCGTCTGTAAGAGCATTGCACAGGTCGGTCGTGAAGGTTGCGATGCCGCACTCGCGCGGCAAATAGTTCCCCACAAACGCAATGCGGGTAGGCAGTGGCAGGGTGCACTCTTCGAATGGGACCGAGAAAGAGGCCGCAGGAAGCGATCCTTCAAAAGGTTTTACAGAATTCTTCGTATTTGGAAAAAGCATTTGTCCTGCTTTCAGTTTTAGTCTACGTCGTGCATGACGGATTGCACCCATTACACGCGGGTGCTTCGATCATCATTTGGCTCTCGTATTGTCCCGCAGCTTATCGTGCGGGAATTGCCAACGGGTGGCTCTCGACAACAACGTCCAGCGATGTGTTTTGCTGAATCTGCCGGGCTTCCATTGTGACGTTCGCGATGTAGAAGCCTGGAAACCGCGAGATCCGGAGAGAATCAAACTCCGCGGCATTGAATCGCTTGTTGATCCCTCTCAGCGCACGGGCTAAGGCGCGATGAATTGCAAGTTCTTCTGTTCGCCCGCATCCTTGCCGCGAACAGGATCCCTGCACCCACATGAAGTGCCAGCCGGCTCTACGGATCATTACATCGAAATTCGACGCTTCAATCTTTTCAACATGAGCCCAATTGTCACAAAAGCGCTCTCTAAGCGGGTCAACACGATCTGGCAACGTGCACCCGCTGCGTAAAAAGATGGAATGCAACATCAAGCTTTTACGCTTTTGGAAGTGGCCGTCGGAGTGGTATCCGTCTCAGGAGTGGTGGGAATATTGAGTGGATTGTCCACCGAATCGTGCACTTTGGAATCTCCGCCTGTGGAGTCCTCATGCGCGAAGCCGGTTGCATCTGACTGGCTCTCGGGTCGAGCCAGGTGAATCTCGCTGCGGTGGCGGGCGGAAAGGTGGTTCTTTACGTCCGCTTTCTTGATGAGGCTCATGGCAGCTCCAGTCGTTTGGTTGCTTGCTTGGAAGATGCTCGTCTGAAGCGAAGCCTGGAGTGCCGAAGGCGAGAAAGGGGGAAACAGTGTCTCCTCCAAGCATACGCTGGCCAAGGCTCGCGTGCCGGAATGCCAAAGGGATTCCGCCGCGGGCGTTTCGAGGTCGCTACGCACTCCGAAGCCGTCGAGTCGGCTTACGCATGGTTGTTTTCACAGTCTTAGCCGCGGACTTAAGAACTTTCCTGGGAAATGGGATTGGTGGCTTCTTGGCATTGTGCTCTGGCAACTGGTCGAGCAAGACTACATTGAGCAGCGATTTATGAACCTGGATACGGCCGCTATAGCTTATGAAACCAAGCTTGCGAAAGCGGTTCATAAAGAAGCTCACGCGGGACCGCGTGGTGCCGATCATATCCGCCAATGTCTGCTGCGTGATTTGCGGAATAAAAGTCTCCGGTTCACCTGGTTTGCCGAATTCCGCCATCAATAGGAGAATCCGCGCAAGACGTTTTTCGCTGGAATTGAAAAGCTGATCGACAAGATCAGCCTGGATTCGCATACTGCGGACCAGCAGGAATTTGAGGAAGATCTCGGCAAAGGCCGGCTCATCATGCATTACGCGGATCATCTCTTCTCTGCCAATCTTTAGCGCTGTGCAGGAATTGACGGCAGTAGCGGTCGCCAGGTGCAAGCCCACGATTGCGGCCAGAGATTCCTCTCCAACAAAATCAGTAGCAGATAGAAGAGTGATCGTAGCCTCTTTGCCGTTCTCTGAGACAACGGTGAGCCGTGCTCGGCCCTTCTGCAGGTAAAACACGGAGTCCGCGGCGTCTCCCTGGCAAAAGAATGTCTGCTTCGGCTTCAACTCGATAATTCTCCGGCCAAGTCCAGCACTTGCCAGAAAGCCAGCGGGATCGAATGTTTTAGGGTCAAGGCTCGTCAGGATAGTTACCTCGTTACCGTCCTTCTTGTACGGACTGCCCACCTTTGCGGCAACGCTGTCGGAATTGCCCATCGGTGCATAGAGGTACACTGCATGCGGACAGACGGTCTCAGACCGACCGCATCTACGATCACTCTCTGTCCATCATCACGTGGTTCGAGCGCGCGTGTCTGGTCAAAACTGCTCACTTTGTTGCAGACAAACGCGAGACCGTGATCTGTGGGCGACGATCTGGTCATCCGCACCTACTGCGATTGGATGTAACCGCTTCGACTGGGGCGCAAACAGCGACGGCCGGGCAATCTGCCCGGCCGCTGCCAACGAATTCAACCTGCACTCAATTCTTCTTGTCAGGTCGATCCTGCTTGTTTTGCTGCTTCGGCTGCCGAGCCTGCAAGGACTGTTGCTGGGCCTCGTGCCTGTTCGATAACTGTTGTGTCTGCTGCTGATGTTTCTGCTCAACTTGCTGTGTCCGGGAATCGGTGGCCTTTTGCCGGCTCAACTGCTGATGCTCCGAGTCTTGCCTCTGCTGAAGGTTTTGGCGATCCTGGTTCTGCCTGGTAATCAAGTTGCCCTGCTGCTGTTCATACTTCCGATCCGCCTTGGCATTTCCTGAGTTTGTTGGGTCGGGACGTGCTATGGGAGTTAGATCATTTGGATGGACAAGCCTTCGAGTCTGATTGTTTTCAGGCTGCCTTGTTGGCTGCTCGGCGCGAGGCTCCACTGTCGCGCCAGCGCCTTCAGGCCTTATAGCTTCGATTACCGGTCTGGGTTCTGCAGCCCGATGTTCATTGACTGCTTCCGGTCTCGTGCTCACTGCGCCTGGCTGGTTACCGCGATTAGACGATGACCGAAAAGTTGGACTAACTCGCGCTGTCTGCGCATGTTCAATCTGAACCGCTACGGGTGCAACATGTCTCTGTCTCCCTGCGGCCTCTTGCTCAGAGGAAGCCCGTGCCTCGATGCCACCGCTGCCGCCGTTGAAGCTGACACGGCTTTCGTTTTGGCTCCTGAAGTGTGTGTCATAGACATTGCGATTTCTTGCGACATCCACGTTGTTGGCCGAACGGTTGTAGAAGAACTGCCCGTGGTCCCAGCGTCCTCCATCATAGCCGCTGCCTGAGTACCCGAAGCCGTAGTTAATGCCGCCGTAAAACCCAACCTCGGATCCCCAGTAGCCTTCGTGAAAGCGATACCCGCCGTCTCCCCAACCCCAGTAGGGGGGAGTCCACAGCAAGCCCTGTTCCGGAGCCATCACCCATTCACCGTCGACCCAGTAGTAGCCGGTAGCGCTCTCGTCATAAGCCCAGTAGCCGGGTGTCCAAAGATAGCCATCTCCAGGGCAGAGTGGCTGCTCGTAGACAGGCAGAGCAGGCGGGCCGATCGAGATGGATAGCTGAATCTGCCCGATAAGTGTGGCCGGCATGGCCAATGCAAGAGATGCGAATAGAACCCGAATCGTACGCATAGGATCCTTTTGACCGATCATCCTTCGATTACTCGCCTGCGCAGTACCATATCGAGCTGCGAGGACTGATAGGCGACGTGTTGCACGTCATGTTGAAGGCTCCCACTTAGATAGGATCAAGTCTGTGTAGTAATGCTCACCTTCCGTAGATATCGCAATCGATCAAGCATGACGCATATCGAAAATCTTTTCTTGCTGCAAAGGCGCCGAATCCATTCAGGCACATAGATATGGCAAGGTTGTCGCCAAATGCAAAGCGGCTGAGCTGGTATGGTATGCTCCACCGCTTCATGCCGCAGCTGAACGGTACTTGTGATCGCCGCCAGCATGGTTGCCATCGCCTTTGTCGTGCGATCCGCCTTGCCCGCCATCGGCCTGTCGCGAGTGTGGCATGGCGGAACTCTTTTTGACTGCTCACTTTTGACTACTCTCCCGGGAAAGCCGCCTATCTCGGGCGGCGCGCTTTCGGGCGACTGATTGTAGCTATAGGTGATTCTTGCCTTTCAGCGTTGTCGTCGGGCAACTGCTTCGCATTTCACAAATAGAGCGCTATTGCTCAGACAGATGTGCGCGGCCCCCCTACCGTGAGAAGTACCTCGTGCGCCTTAGTGTGCGGAAAGCAGGCGCCGATGCGCACAGGTAGAAAATGGTGTTTGAATGAAGAAAGCTATCACCTTTGTTGCACTACTCAGTCTGACCAGCATTGGCTGGGCGGGAACCAATCGCGAAGCAACCAACGACCGGTTGGACCATGCGGGCAGTGTTTTGCACGAGATCATGGCCGCGCCGGATAAAGGTATCCCGCAAGAGGTTCTGGAACACGCAAAATGCGTTGCCGTCGTTCCCCATCTCCTCAAGGGCGGCTTTGTGTTCGGCGCGGAAAATGGCCGCGGCGTAGCCACCTGCAGGACTCCGGACGGCTGGAGCGCGCCAATCTTCTTTGCGATCACAGGCGGCAGCTGGGGATTGCAGATCGGCGTCGAAGGTGTGGACCTGGTCATGATCATCCAGAATGAGCGGGGAATGAAACAGCTGCTCTCCAGCAGGTTTGAATTGGGTGCGGACGCCTCAGCGGCAGCCGGACCGGTAGGTCGCCACGCTTCAGCCGACACCGATTGGAAAATGGATGCAGAGATCCTGACCTATTCACGAGCCAGGGGAGCCTTTGCCGGACTAACTTTGAACGGTGCTTCGATTCGCCATGACGAGGATTCCACCAGGGCCGTTTACGGCCATGACGTCTCCAATGCCCGAATCTTGAAGGGTGAAGTTGCCATGCCGGGCGAGGCGCACTCCTTCCTCGAGGCCGTCAGGAACGCAAAAGCGCAAGCAGTCGCCTCGAACTAACAACAGTCGTTCTAAACACACTGCGGACTCTCCCGGCAGATTCCAAGCCGGGACGTCCGCACTCTTTTGAGAAGGGGAATATATGCTTTGGACAATTTTTGCAGTCATTCTGATTTTGTGGCTCCTTGGCTTTAGCCTCCACTTGGGCGGCGGGCTGATTCACTTATTGTTGGTGATTGCGTTGATCGTTCTCGTCTTCAACCTGATCAGCGGACGACGGTCCGCTCTCTAAGGCGAAGGGAATGCTATCGCGCGCTCGGTCGATAAGAGGACACGAAGCTGAGAGGGTTACAATCGAGGTATGCCACAATTGCCGGCACTGCAAACGAGATATGACGAGAACGGCATTCCCGTCTCAGCGAAGTGTTCTCTGTGTGGCGAACATATGCCTCAAGGCAAACCGCGCATCACGTCCCCGATCGACAACGTTGCGTGGTTTACTGCCCAATTCACCCTTCACGTTGCACAAATTCATCCGCCCGCCGCGCCCCGCAAATCCACTGGATGACGCACTTCCGGAGTTCCTGGATACTTCGGGTTGACTTGGCTCGCCAGGAATTCACCCGAAACTGTTCAATATTGACCAGCCCTCGGAAGTGATTCGGTGAGATCTTGAAAGTAGTGTGGCGCTACCCTATTCGCTCACTCCCCCTTTCTGAGAGATCCTCTGAAACCAGTGGCGAAGATTGAAGCAGGTAGCCAACGGGACCTGAGATTCAGACCCCTGATTCGTTGAGTATCGGCGGAATTATGCGAATGTCAGAATTCTTCAAACGGGATAGGACGTTCAGACAGCCAGCCATCTGGATCACAATCTTCTTCATGGTCTTGTTTCACGCCGGCGCAGTGGCAGCGCTGTTCTTCTTCAGTTGGAAAGCCCTCCTTCTCGCGGGACTGCTGTGGTGGGTTGCTGGGAGCCTCGGCATCGGGATGGGATACCACCGGCTGCTCACGCATCGTGGTTACAAAACGACCAAGTGGATGGAATATGTCCTGGCCGTGTGCGGTACTCTGGCCCTGGAAGGGGGACCGTTACTCTGGGTTGCCACCCATCGCATGCATCACCAGAACACCGATAAAGAGGGCGATCCGCATTCTCCCCACGATGGTGGTTTTTGGGCTCATATGGGCTGGGTTCTCACCGGTCAGACCATGCAAAAGAATTCAGCTGCGCTTATGCCCTATGTGCCCGAGCTGCGTAAAGACCGCTTTCAAATGTGGATCAGCCGCTGGCACTGGGTGCCGATCACGATACTGGCCTGTCTGCTTTTGGCCATCGGCGGATGGCGTTGGGTTCTCTGGGGCATCTTCCTTCGTACGGTAATTGGGCTTCACTCCACCTGGCTGGTCAACTCCGCCACGCATATGTGGGGAAGACGGCGCTTTGGCACGCATGATGATTCCAGGAACAGCCTTTGGGTGGCGCTCCTGACCTTTGGGGAGGGCTGGCACAACAACCATCACGCCTATCCTCAATCAGCCCGTCATGGGATGGCCTGGTACGAATTCGATCCGAACTGGTATGGAATTCTCGTCCTGCGCATTCTCGGCCTTGCCTGGGATGTGAAGGCGCAAAAACTCAGTCGCGGCAACGCCAAAGGCATTGAAACACAACCCCCTCGCGAGAATTTGTCGCCGCAGAATGTGTAGCTAAAGAGTCGCGTTGCCACAATACACCGAGTCTGACGCAATGCCCGCGGTATCCGGCTCGGGAGCCGCTCTCACGATTTCTAGATAGTCCTTCCGCGTCCCTCCTGACAAAACCAGAATCTGTTGCGCCGGTCTTTCCGCGTTCACGATATCCCCGCGAAGGAAATGCATCATCGGCAGATTACCGCGTGGCGGAAATCCGGAAGAACGGGTCCGCGTTCATCAGATTTAAACAGAACTGTCAACGTTCTTTCGCAATTGGTCGTTACTCTGAGGAAAATTATTCCCCAATTCTCACTTGTAACGTTCTTTTCACGGAGGCAACAAGTTGAACATCTCAGTTCTGCATAAGTGGCGGAAAGCCATGCAGGTATTCGTGTGCCTTGCGTTGGTATTGGCAGGCTCGAGTCTCATTCAAGCACAATCGACAGGCAGCATTCAGGGCTCGGTTGTCGATCCACGCGGACAGGCAGCCCTGGGCGTTTCGGTTGCTGTCTCCAGCGCGGACAAGGTGGAACGCACCCTGGTGACAGGCGCAGATGGCAAGTTCAAGGTTCAGGACCTGCCTCCGGGCGCCTACACCGTTGAAGTTTCGGGAACCGGATATGCGACCGAGCATCGTCGCGCCGTTGTCTCGGCGGGCACGGCCGCGGGACTATCCATTCGCCTGACGCTGGCATCGGTTTCCGAGGAAGTCACCGTCGAAGCAGAAGCAGACACCTCCATCGCATCTCAGCTTTCACCCGTCAAGGCGGTCCTCGACGCCGGTTCGGCGCGGACTGAAATTACGAGCCAGTACGTCAATGAGTACACTTCGCCCGTAACCGACTTCAGCGACATCATCCAGGCTGCTCCGGGCACCGTGAGCTGGAGCAACAACGGCATCGGCAACGGCCAGGCAAAGATCTACTTCCGCGGTTTTGTCGACGACGACTACACGATGACCTGGGACGGCGTTCCGTTCGAGGATGCCAACGATCCCAGCCATCACTCCTGGGCCTATGTACCGGCGCCGGCCATCGGCTACGTCGACTTCGATCGCAGCCCCGGAACCGCTTCTGACATGGGACCAGCAAACTTCGGCGGATCGATTCACCTGTTTTCGCCGAAACTGGGCGACGCCATGACTTTCCGCGCCGAGGAATCCTACGGCTCGTGGAATACCCAGCAGTACCTGGGCGAATTCAATTCCGGTCTCTTCGGCGGAAAGAATCCCAAGTCCAATCTATGGTTCGAGGGCCATCATCAGACATCCGACGGCTATCTCACCAACAGTCCGCAGGTGCGTACGGCGGCGAGCCTCAAGTTCAATTACAAGGTTTCAGATCAGACTAACTTCACATTGATAGGCACGTCGATACTTGTCGACGCCAACACCCCGAACAACGACGCAACCCGCCAGCAGATTCAGGACCACGGCGATAATTACCTTCTCGATGCCAACCATCTCAATCCCGATGGGACGCTGAACGGGAACTATTATCGCTACTACACCTACCATGTCCCCACTAACTTCGAAATCGCAACGCTGACCTCGGACCTGGGTCGCGGCTGGAGAGGCGAGTCCAGGTCCTACACCTACTCGTACTCCAACCACCAGCACTACCAGAACGACCAGACTACCGACCTGCTCGCGTCCACGCCGACTGAAGCCGCGGTGAACGCCACGAGTGGCATCAACAAGATGAACCAGTACAACCGCATTGGCGAGATCGGCAGTCTCAGCTATGCCTCCCGCTTCGGCGTCTTCCGCACCGGCGGCTGGTGGGAATTGACGCCGACGAATCGCTATCAGATCAAGAGCGATCCGGACACATGGGTGGATGCCCCCGGAATCAAAAACATCAAGTTCCACGAGAACTTCAACATCACCACAGTTCAGCCCTATGCCGAGTTCCAATTAGTCGCGATTCCGCGCGTGACCATCACAGCAGGTATCAAAGATGCCTACTTCCACTTCTGGCTCAAGCAATTCGCCGACGGAAAAACGGTAGGCAGCCTGAATGGAAACGCCTACGTCACAAACACAGCCAACTACAACTCCTGGCTGCCCTCGTTCGAGGCCAACTTCCGCATCCGCAACAACTGGTCGGTGTATGGCCAATACGGACGCGGCAGTATCGTTCCCTTCAGCAGCGTCTTCGACGTGACTGGAGCGCAAGTCGCAGTGACGCCGCCACCCGCCATTGCCTCCACCTACCAGGGCGGAACCGTGTTGAAGCTGAATCACCTCAGCGTTGACGGCGATTTTTATCACATCCACTTTGTGAATCAGTACTCGAGTTTCACGCCCTCGTCAGGACCGGATGCGGGGTTTACTTTCTACTATGCGACGCCGCCTTCCAACACCAACGGCGTGGAAGCCGAGGGCAATCTCTACATCGCCCGCGGAATCAGCCTCTTCATGAACGGCACCTTTGGCCAGGCGAAGTACGAAGCCAGTTCAGGAACCGCGGCCACAGGTACTTCACCGGCGGTGCCGGCTTCTCCGTCGGCTTGGGTGGCCAGCGCCCCGCATGATACCGAGAGCACCGGCCTCACCTACCAGAAAAAGTCGTGGGATGTGGGCTTGTTCAGCAAGCGCGTAGGCACCCGCTGGAACGATGACGGCGCATTCCACCAGGTAGTTCCGCTCGATCCATTCTGGATGAGCAACCTCTTCTTCAATTACACAATCCGCAGCGAATCGCGGTTCGATCAGTCGAAGATCAAGCTGAGCTTCAACAACCTGTTCGACAGCCACGACGTCGTAACCATCGGTCCAGCCAACGCGGTTGCAAACTCGCTGGTTCAATATACGCCGAGCCCGCTCGATACCATGCAGTTGCTGCCGGGACGCAGCGTAATGGCTACGTTCCAGTTGGGCTTCTCGCCGAGGAAACACTAAACCGACGCGCGCTTGCATGCAGTGTGCAATCGATTTAGAAAGCCTTCCAGCCTGTACCTGCTCCTCACAGTTGAGGGGAGCAGGGCAGACCGGAAGGCTTCTTATTTTGGAGTAGAATTCCGTCGATTGGCATGAAGACCGTGAACTCAAGCTCAGCAGTCTGCGGTTTCGATGAAGTTAGCCGAGAGAGACCTTGCAGCGATCGTATAGGTCCAGGCCGAGACGACTGGGAGTGATATCCGCAGCATAGTGCGTGGAAGTCGATGCACTTTTGGCGCGTCTTTCCAGCAATCCAAGACCATACAGATGATCGAGGTCGCGTTCGATCCGAAGAAGTTCGCGTGAAGCTGAGATTTCCATGATTTCTTCTCTTCCGCAGATCACGGGTTCCAATGAAGCCGCCCCGGATTCAGACCGAAGTGCACTGACGCGTACGCATGCATATTTCAAGATGCGGACGTGAACAGTGGCGAGTTTTCCGAGAAGGTCAGCGAAGACCTCGTTCGAGTCATCCTTTTGGGGAACGGTGCAGGATGAAACGAGTAGCCCCGCCCATAGTTGCTGAATCCAGCGCTCGTCTGCCCATGAGCCATATTGAAGAACCTTCACAACGAGGCCCGGCCGGGCGTTTATGCTTTCGGTGGAGAAAGCGGGTGGCAGCAGGCATTCTGCTTTAAGCAAAATCTCCACGGCATTCGCGACTCTCCCCTTTGTCAACCCGCCATAAACCAGTTGCGTTACTTCCTTGGCTCCCAGTGGCCATAGTCGGCTAAGGAAGGCGATCGCCTTGGCAAGGCGTGCGAGGTCAAGAACGCCATTCGGTTCCGATTGCTCTGCCGCACTCTCAAGAAGAAACTTCCACGGGCGGGCATCAGTGTTATCGGGCAAAATGAACGAGAATCCGACCCCGTCATCTCCCCAACGAACGGTCTTGGCCTGCACGGCGATCCGGCGCTCTGAGATTTCTTCCAGCGGACTCTTCATCTGCAGCGTAAGCGAAATTACGGTGCCTGGAAGCCAGCGCTCTTCCGTAAGCAGATAGAGCCCGGTGGAACTAATATCCTTGATCTCGTCCTGGCGCGCGGCTTCACCGCTCCAATAGTGGGCGACGAATCCATGTGCCGGTCGCCGCTCAGCTCTTTTGGAATCCGCGTGCGAGAGCTTTTCGAATACATCTCTCAAGGATTTCATGCTGTCTCCGTTCCAGGATCGCGCATTAACGACAGGAGGGCGCTTTCCTTGGCGGACCGCTCCGATCCACTTCACTCTGCGCGTCACGCATATGTGGGTTCTAATCGAGCATGTTAACCCGTAAAACCATGTTTTTCAGCAGTCACGAAGCGGAGCTTGGGTACGTTCGTCATGGCAGGGCTTGAGGCGACACGTACCTCAGGGGGAGTCGGCGACCTGGCCTGAGACGCCTACCTGGGACTCGCCTTAGGGCCTGGGCGGGCCTTGGGAGTCCGGGAGGGCCGAACTTGCGCCTGCCTGGTGCTGATACCGCCCGAGATTGGCCCGGAGACTGGCAGCGAGTCCGGCATTCTGTTGCTTTTCGGCCAGGTCAAGCGCCAGCTGGGCGGTGCCTATGGCCTGTGCATAGTTGCCGGTTTCGGAATACATGGCAGCGAGCATCTGCAGGATCGCGGGCTCGCCGTTCGCAGTGATCTTCGCGGCGGCCTCGAACTGGGGCAGGGCATCGCTGAATCGGTTCGAAGCGGCGAAGGCACGGCCGAGATTGAATCGGCACTCGGCCGAGCCCGGTGCGAGCGCGACCGCCTGCCGCAGTTCGGGGATGGCTTCGTCGAGCTTGCCTTCGCGCGCCAGGATGACTCCGTAGATATTGTGGCCATCGGCATTTTTTGGTGCGGCTTGAATGCCAAGGGCGAGTTGCTCGATAGCCTCAGATCGATGTCCCGTCACTTCCAACAGGTGTCCGAGGTTGATGTGCGCGGTGCCGTTGTCGGGGTCAAGTTCGATGGCCTTTCGGATATGAATGATGGCGTCCTCGAAGCGTCCACCTTCAGCCAATGCGCTGCCGAGATTGTTGTGAGTCTGCGAGCTGTCGTTGTTCATCACGAGCGATTTGGCGTAGGCGTCGATCGCGTCGCTGGTTTTGCCGGTAGCGGCAAGCGCCACGCCAATGTTGTTCCATGGGCGCGCGTCCGTGGGGTCCTTGTCCGCGGCTACCTTCCAGGCGGGCAGTGCCTGCGCGTATTTGCGTTCGTCCTGCAACTGCTGAGCAAGATCGAATTCGCGATAGAAGTCGATTGCCGGCGTCTCAATATGATCGAGATCGTCCGGACCGATATTCAGGAACTCCGGAATATTTACTGCACGGTTCGACGCGGTGGCGTTTTCAACGACGACGGCCGGGCTGGCATGACCCCGATCGGCGATGTGTGTGAGATAGAGATGCGTATAAAGCGAAGGGCTCTTCGATGAGAATGCGAGCCAGTGGCCATTGGGATTGAAGGTATGCCACGAGTTCATCCGCGCCAGGTTCGACTCGAGCGGGCGCGCCTCTCCGCCTTCAAAAGGCACGATATAGAGCTTGCTGTCGGGACGCATCAGCAGGCCATTCTTGCACTCGACGAAGACAATCCACTTGCCGTCGGGCGACACCTTGGGGAAGTTGTTGCTCATCCCGTTCTCCGAGGCCCCCACGATGCGCTCGGGAGCTCCACCCTTGCCGTTATTGAACGGGATCCTGTAGAGGTCGTATTGAATTTGCGTTTCGTTGGGATCGTTGGCGTAGTTTGAGCGCTTGTAGCCCGGCGGATAGGGATCGCGGGCAGCGGCACGCGAATAAACCAGATACTTTCCATCGGGACTCCAGAACGCCGAAGTTTGGACGAAGTCGGGATTGTCGGCGCCCGGCAAAGGCAGCAGCTTGCCTGTCTCTTTGCTGTACCAGGCGAGAACACCGCGCGTTGGATAGAAAACCTGGCCAAATCCATAGCTCTCGTAAAAGCCGTTGTAGAGACGGTCGAGCACGCGGGTGCCGTGGGCATGCGGTACGTCGATGGAGTTCACAACGTACTTACCGTCAGGCGAGACCTGGCTCATAAACCCGAAGCGCTTTTGCGAATGCTCTTCAGAGAAGGAACTCCAGTGGATAAGGTAGTCGTTGGAAATCATGCTGTTTTTCCTGAGAGGGACGAGCGCGTAAAGGCCTTTGTCGTTGGCGGGTCCATCGACGTCAAGGCCCATGGTTTTGCCGTCACGCGAAAAGGAGTGGCAGTTCCCGCAGGTGGGCAGGTTGGTCATGATCACCTTGCTCCCGGTCTGATTGACGTAGCGCAGTTGCCACTTGATTTTGGGCAGGGCTGCATCGGGAAGGGGTTTGATGACCCCGCGCTGCTCGGTTTCGCGACTCGGTGGAATCAACGGCACATCGCGATAGAAGATGGGCGCGCCGACAGGTTCCTTCGCGGTCGAAATGATGGCTTCAGCGCGCGCGAGCGGCTTGCCGGAATTCTGGCTCGCGTATGCGGTGATGACCACCGTTGCCGGTTGCGTGACGGAGCGCTTCTTGATCGCCTCCCAGGTTTTGGGGTCAGGCCGCCAGGTATGGTCGTCAGCTTGTTCCTGCGTGAGCGTGGGCGGAACGTAGCCGACAAGAGTTTCGTCCACAGGACCAACTTGCATCTTTTCGCCGGTCGTCCATATCTGAATCGGCCGGGCCTTTTCGCCGAACAGGATCTCGATCCGCCAGACCGTAGCGGCGGGGTTGCCGTCGCGCCATGCGAATTGGGGAGGGATAAGATCCGGCGGGTAGATGGTGCTGTTAACCGGAATATCGATCGTGATCTCCGGCGATCCCGTAGCGTTAGGCTCCTCCATGGGAACAGGTCTGAGGTACGCCGGGACCAGGCTGGCCGCGGGCGAGTTGGCTTTTTCGGCGCTTTTGGCTGCAACTTTGGCTCCAACGCTCGAAAAAACAGCCAGCAGGATTACGGCGGTCCCGATTGACACCCGATGCATGTTGTCTCCCAGTCGATTCTTGAGGACACAAGCACCGGCTAGCTGTGAGGTAGCTCACATCTGTGCCGAAGACTTGGAATCTCTCGGGTCGGGTGTTATTTGGAGGGCGGAGGGCCCGGAGCGCTTTCAACGACTTGAGGGCTCTCAACAACTTTGAGGGTCTGGTCGGCGGGAACATTCACGAGTGTTTGCACAATGCCGCTCGGCCAGATGATTTCGACGCTCTGGGCCACGGAGTCGGCGCCCAGACCGAAGTGGACCGGACCGAGGCTCGACGAGGCATAGCAAACGCTGGAAGTCTGGTGGTTGTATTGCGTTCCGCCTTTGGCAACAACCTTGATACGGGCTCCGATGCCGTCCCGGTTGCTCTTGACGCCCTGGAGCGCGACGTCGAGCCAGTGGTTCTGTCCGGGGCTGCGATTCATCCAGAGTTCGGCGTTGTCGTCCATCGAGGTGACGACGGCATCGATCCGGCCGTTGCCGTCAAAGTCACCAAAAGCACAGCCACGGTGCCGTGCTGCAGTGGCGTCGACGAATCCAGCCGCCTCCGTCAGCGCCTGCCATTTTCCGCTTGCGCCGAGGTTCCGAAAAACCGTGTTGGGCTGCTTGGGCTTGGCGCCGGGAGGATGCGTTGCGGAAACATGTCCGCGCGAGACAAAGAGGTCTTTCCAGCCATCGTTGTCAAAGTCGTAGAGTGCCGGGCCGAAGCCTGCCATGCCCAGGCTCTCCGCACCCAGACCGCTGCTGTCGGTGACTTCGACGAAGTCTCCTTTCCCGGTGTTTCGGAGGAGGGGAAACGTCTGCTTATTGAGCGCGACGTATGCGATGCCGGGATAGCCGCTATTGTCGAAGTCTCGGAAATCAAGGCCCATGCCGGAGATAAATGCTCCCTCTTCAGGCAGCGCAGCATTCGCCTGAAAGGCAACCTCTTCAAACTTGTTGCCGAGGTTGTGGAACAGAAAATTGTATTCGGAGTCGTTGGTGACGAAGAGGTCCGGCTTCCCGTCAAGATCGTAGTCGGCGACGCCAACGCCCATGCCTTTTCCAATATGATCGCGGATGCCCCATTCCTTTGAAATATCCTTAAACGTGCCATCACCCTGGTTGAGGAAGAGCTGGTTGGGCGTTCCCTTGTAGTAGCGCGGGTGGCAGTATTCCGGAATACTCTCGATGACGCAGAGCGGCTTGTCGGAGTACTCCCACTGCATGTAATTGACAACAAACAGATCAAGCAGACCGTCGTTGTTCACGTCGACCCAGGCCGCCGCAACGGACCAGAGCGGTCCATATTGAGGGTCATGCCAGTTGTCGAGGCCTGCCTTTTTCGTGACATCGGTGAACGTACCATTCCCGTTGTTGCGGTAGAGGGTATTGCCGTGAACGCCTGCAATAAAAATATCGGGACGGCCGTCGTTGTCGTAATCTCCGATCGCCACTCCGACGTCAAATCCTGTGCCCTTCACACCAGCTTGTTCCGTGACGTCGGTAAAGACGCCGTTGCCGTCGTTGCGGTAGAGGCGATCCCAGTATCTGGGGTCGTTCTTTTTCCCGGTTGCCAGGGGCGCGCCGTTGGCGAAGAAGATGTCGGGCCGCCCATCCCCGTTGTAGTCGAAAACAGCGACTCCGCCGGCCATCGTTTCCGGAGCGTTACGCGCTGGACTTTCGTCGCTGTTGAGTCGAAATGGCAGTCGCTTGAGCTCAAACGAAATTGGCGAGGAGGGCGCCTGCTGGCTGGCGAGGGAAGCGGCAAGGATAACAACGCCAATAAAGATTGCGCAGGAGGGGGCTAAAGGATTGAGCAAACTGCGCATAGAAGAGGCGTGCTGAGAATTGAAGGGATTGTACTACCCGAATTGGCGATCGAACAGCGTTTTCTTGCTTCCGAAATCCCTTGAGAGATGGTGTCTTTGGAGACGTCAACTGCACAGTTACCTGCGCAAATCGGGTCTTCTCAGTTGCTGCGCATCTTCCCTCCGCGCGAGTAGAATTGCACGAGTCAAAAATCCGCATCTGCACGTCTCTGAAATACCGAACTAAAAGGGTTTTTCAAGGCGTCCGCAGTCATATCGCCGCAGGTGCAAGCGGAGAAATCGGGCATTCGTTTATGGACTATTCTCAGCGGTTTGATAGGGATCCCAAAGGGATGAACGGCCGGCACCATGCGTGGTGTGCTGTTGCTTTGCTGGCGATTGGAGCCTGCACAATGCAGGGACAGACGCCTCCGGCGCAACCGGCCCCGGCCACGACGCCACTGGCGTCTGAGTCCTCGCAGGATAGCCAGATTCCGACCCTCAGTTCAAACGCGAATGAGGTCACGCTCGATCTGGTGGTTAAAGACAAGAAACACAAACCCGTTCTCGACCTGAAACCGGAAGACTTCGTGGTCACCGACAACGATGTTCCGGTTAAGCTTTCCGGGTTTCATCTTGTGAGAGGCAATGCCGAATCGGACGAGCTGGTAACGCTGGTATTCGACCATTACACGGGTCCGACAGCAAAAATCGCTCAGGTCATTGCGCTCAAGATTCTCAAAACGCTTCCCTCAAAGGGCTATTCCTATTCGGTTTTCGATATCCCTGGACGCTTGCGTCTGATTCGGGGCTTCACCAACAACAAATCCGCTGCCGATGCAGTAAGAACCATCACCGAAAAAGCTGCTGCGGATCGGACCCAGAAAATCGAACTGACGTACACCGGCGGATCTGTACATAGGGCCGATCAGGAAGATCCCGATGTCACCAATGCGGCTGCGGAGGCCGAAAAATTTGTGATCGCCGTGACGCGAACCGGCGCCGATCCGTCAGGGAAGCACGTGGACCTGAAGACCCGTGCCGAGTATCAGACTTTGCTGAGTGCGCTGCAGGATTCGCAGAAAGAAATGCAGGATCACCACACGTTCCCGAACCTGGCAGGGCTTTTGGCCGTGATCCGATCGCAGCAAAAAATTTCAGAGAGAAAGTCGCTCATCTACTTCACGCAAAACATGCAGATGGACTCTGCCGGCAAAGAGATGGTCAAGACCATTACCGGCGCGGCGGGCCAGGCGGGCGTGAGCATCTACATCGTGGATCTGGACGCGATGAACAGCCAGGGGCGATACCAGATGGTGAACGCCCTCATGAATGGCCAGAAACCCTACAATCCAGCTCCGATCGTGATTGGCGCGGGTGCGGGAGGAAGTGAGTCGGTAATACCGGTGCATCAAGAGGGTCCGGCCGGCGTTCAGGGTATTCCCAGTTCATCAGGGCCGACTTGGGGCGCGGCGCAGGATATCGCGCAGATGACGGACTTTCAAAGAAACGGTCCCGACTTCAAAGAAATGACGGCGCCGAAGAATCCCCTGGCCGACATGGCAACAGGCACAGGCGGCCTCTACATCGACGCGCAGGACAATGTGAAGAGACCTCTGGAGCAGATGCTGCAGGATATGACGACGTTCTACCAGGCCTCGTATATCCCGCCGATCCAGGATTACGACGGATCATTCCGGACCATTGCGGTGAAGCCCGTCAATGCCCGGCTCGACATTAAAACGAAGACCGGATATTTTGCGTTGGCGCCGGGAGCGGAAGCGGGGATCCGGCCATTCGAAGTATCGCTGCTGAAGCTTTTCAACCAGTCAAATCTGCCCCAGGACGTGAAGTTCCACGCGAAGGTGCTCCAGTTTGGCAACCTGCCCGATGGCAATGCCAGCACCGTTGCCGTTGAAGTGCCGATCTCGTCACTACGGGTGAACAAGGACACGCGCACTAGTCTCTTCACGGCGCATGTTTCGATTGTGGCTGAGATCAAGGACAAGGATGGCACGGTGGTGGAGCACTTTGGCGAGAACATTGCCAAACGCGGTGCGGTCGAATCGCTTACGGCGGATCCTGCGGCGAGCATCATCCTGCAGCGGCATTTTCTTGCGATTCCGGGGCAATACATGCTCGACGCGGCTGTTTACGATGAGCAGGGCCTTAAGTTTGGCGCGCAGCGCACGGTGTTTGAAATTCCGCAGTCGCAGCCCTCACCGTCGCTGAGTCCCATTGTGCTGGTGAAGCGCGTAGACAACATCAACGACGACAATGACGATCCGCTGGAACCGATGCGGTACGAAAAGGGAAAGATCACGCCGAACTTGGTGGGGGTTGTTCCCGCGGGCGCGAAAAACGTGTCGCTGTTCTTCATCCTGCATCCGGATCCCAAATTGAGTGGGCCGACCACCCTGGAGATGGAGGCGAGCCATAACGGCCATCCCGGGCGAAGGGTGCCCCTGCAATTAAAACTAGATCCATCCGCGCAAACTGTGCCGTATCTGGCCAGCTTCAAAGGGGCGGCGCTGACGCCTGGCGACTACGACGTGAAGGCAATCATGACACAGGGCGGAAAGACCGCCGTGCAGGAGGTCTCGTTCAATGTGGCGGGAAGCGTTGCCGCGGCATCTGCACTCGGAGCGGAAGGGCATGGCGGCGGAGCTGTCGGCGATTTGACTGTCAGCAGCGAATCGAGCGATGCGTACGGTGGCGGCGCGCTCGCCATTACTTCCGAGACCAATCCTGTGCCGCCACCGGAACCCGAAGAGATCGCGAAGCTGATCGAAGATGCGCGTACGCGGGCGGTGGGTTACATGGATTCGCTGCCCAACTTCATGTGCATCGAGGTCACGAATCGCTCGACCGACACAAGCGGCGCCGGAAACTGGAAGCATCGCGACACGATCGCGGAACTGCTGCGGTATCACGACAAGGCCGAGACGCATACCATGCTCGAGCTTAACGGTCAGGCCAGCACCGCCGATCGCGACGCATTGCTGAAGCAGAAGGGCAGCACTCTTTCCGGCGGCGAACTCGGCGGAGTGTTGAAGGCTGTATTCGCGCCTTCGGCAAAAGCCGATTTCCACTGGAAGGAGACGGATGCCTTGGGCTCCGGCACCGTCCAGGTGTTCGACTACGAGGTAGCGAAGCAGAATTCGATGTTCTCTGTGGTCGGATCGAATGACCAGCAAATAATGGTTGGATTCCGCGGACAGGTGTTCGTCGATACCTCCACCCACAGCGTCCGGCGGATCAGCCTGCAGGCGGAGGATATTCCCAAGGGTTTTCCGACCGAGGCTACCGTGATAGGCGTGGATTACGACTATGTCTCCATCAACGGGCAGGATTTCCTGATGCCTGTGAGCGCCGAGTTGAGGGTCAGGCAGAGCCATCGTCAGGCGGTACTGAATACCATCGAATTCCGGGACTACAAGAAGTTTGGTTCTGCGATGAAGATCGTGGACTACAAGGCGGTTGAGAATCAAAAGCAGTAGTTGGCCGGCGCAAGATGGGAAGCCAGCGCGACAGCGTTCATAGCCGCAACATTGCACGGCAACGTTGCTTTATCCTAGTATTCATGCGATCAGTTTCAATTGTGTTGTTAGCGCTGACCCTGCATGCGGCCTGGGCTCAGACAAGCAAGCCGGCGCCCATGAATGAAGCGGACGACTATTTGCGCCAGGGCATTGCCGCCCAGCAGCGCAAGGATCTGAACGCAGCCATCGACGACTATCGAAAGGCTCTCGCCATTGATCCGAAACTGGCGGAAGCGCGCGCCAACCTGGGAGCGGCGCTGTCCGAGGCAGGCCAGTTTGATGCTGCCATCGACGAGGATACAAAGGCCCTGGCTTCGGCACCGGGGCAGACCGCCGTGCGGATGAATCTTGGCCTGGCCTACTACAAGAAAGGCGACATGGAAAATGCTCATGCCGCTTTTTCGGCCGTGCACATCGCGCGACCGCAGGATGTGGCTGCCTCCGTTCTGCTGGGATACACAGACATCAAGCTCGGCAAATCGAGCGATGCTGCGGCGATGCTGACGCCACTCGAGACGGGGCGCGAAAGCAATATGGACCTGGAATATGTCCTGGCCTACTCGCTGATCGACTCCGGTGAAGAGACGGTCGGCCTGCCCCGCATGGAGAAAGTCGCAAAAACAACGCAATCCGCGGATGCATACTTCATCGCAGGGACCGCGCGATTGCGGCGGAGAGAGTTCCACGAAGCACGGGCTGATCTGGATGCAGCAATCGATCTGCATGGGGATTTTCCCGGCCTCTTCACAATGGCGGGCCAGGCACGGGATGCGCTGGGCGATACGGATGCGGCTCAGTCCGCATTTGAGGTGGCGATCAAAGCAGAACCAAAAGACTTTACCGCGAATCTTTACCTTGGAACCATGCGCCTGAAGCAGCGTAACCTCGACAGCGCACGGCCTATGCTCGATCTCGCCTTGCAACTGCAACCGAAGTCGCCAATGGCGCGGCTTGAGATGGCGAAGCTGAATGGCATGACCGGAAAATATGCCGAGGCCGCCGCGACTCTGGAAGAGTTGGAGAAGGCAGATCCGAACTGGATCGATCCCCACATTGAGCTCGCGCCGATTTACTACAAGCTGCATCGTCCCGATGACGGACAAAGAGAACGGGATATTGTGCAGCAGATCGAGGCCAGGCAGCAGACGGCCGGCCCGCCCAAAAAGTGATTCCTATTTTTTCGGTGAAGTGGACTCGGCGGGTTCGGTAACCTTGAGAATCTGGTCTGCTGCGACATTCTCGAGCGTCTGCACGATGCCGCTCGGCCAGTGGATCTCAACCGTGTTTGCCTTTGTCTCCGCGCCAAGCCCGAAGTGCACCGGTCCGAGACTCGAAGAGGCGTAGCAGACGCTTGAAGTCTGGTGGTTGTACTGCGTGCCGGTGCTGGTAACGACCTTAATGCGCGCGCCGATGCCATCGCGGTTCGATTGAACGCCGCGCAATGCAATATCGAGCCAGTGGCTGGCTTCGGGGCTCCTGTTCATCCACAGTTCAGCGGGCTGATCGAGGCTCGTTGCGACAATATCGATGCGTCCGTCACCGTCGAAGTCTCCAAAGGCGCAGCCGCGATGACGTGCTGCGGTAGCGTCGGTAAACCCGGCTTCTCCGGTGAGCGCCTGCCATTTTCCGCTTGCGCCCAGATTGCGAAACACCACGTTCGGCTCGGCAAATTTGTATCCGGGCGGCCAGACTGAAGTGACTTGTCCGCGCGTGACGAAAAGGTCCTTCCATCCATCGTTGTCGAAGTCATAGAAGGCCGGCCCGAAGCCGGACATGCCCATGCTGAGGTTCCGCATGCCGCTCGGCGCGGTCGCCTCGGTAAAGTCTCCTTTGCCCGTATTCAGGTAAATGGGAAAGGTCTGGCCTTTGAGCGCCACATACACGATATCGGGATAGCCGTCATTGTTGACATCGCGAAAGTCATTGCCCATGCCAGAGATGAATGCCGCATCTTCAGCCAATGCGACGTTGGCCTGGAACGCGACCTCTTCAAACTTGTTGCCGAGGTTGTGAAAGAGGAAAGCATATTCCGCGTCATTGGTCACGAACAGATCGAGCTTGCCGTCGAGATCGTAATCTGCCATCCCCACGCCCATGCCCTTGCCGACGTGGTCGCGTATACCCCACTCCTTTGAAACATCCTTAAAAGTACCATCGCCCTGGTTCAGAAAAAGCTGATTGGGGAGTCCCTTGTAATAGCGCGGATGGCAGTACTCCGCCACACCTTCAATCACGCACTTGGGAATATTGGAATACGTCCACTGCAGATAATTGACGACGAACAGATCGAGCAGACCGTCGTTATTCACGTCGACCCATACAGCAGCAACCGCCCACAGCGGGCCGTATTCCGGATCGTTCCACTTGTCCAGGCCAGCTTTCTTTGTCACATCCGTGAAGGTGCCGTCGCCCTTGTTGTGATAGAGCGTGTTGCCGTGAACGCCGGCGACGAAGATATCGGGGTGACCGTCGTTGTCATAATCGCCGATGGCGACACCGACATCGAAGCCTGTACCCTTGAGCCCCGCTTGCTCAGTGACATCGGTGAAGGTGCCGTCCCCATTGTTGCGAAAGAGGCGGTTCGAATACTTGGCCGAGGATTTCCGCAGCGTGGCGATATCTGCGCCGTTGGTGAAGAAAATATCGGGCCGGCCGTCGCCGTTGTAATCGAAGACCGCGACCCCGCCAGCCATGGTTTCCGGCACATTTTTGGCGGGACTTTGACTGCTGTCGAGTCGAAAGGGAAGTTGTTTGAGGTCGAATCGTATGGGAGCAGCCGGCTGGGATGCAGCTGCCTGTTGGCACAACGCTGCCCGGTTGATGCTCAAGCTCCCAACCGCCAGCACTACGAGATGAAAGGGGACGAACGCAGACCTGCGCATGAATTACGAAAATGCACCCGCAATGCAGCCACTTTTGGATTCTACTATCTGCGCAGTGTCGGCAGAGCGCGGCAATCGGGGATGTTCTATCCTGTGAAAGCGATGCGAGTTTTGCCCATTGTGTGCGCTGGTTTGCTGGCTCAAGCCGCGGCCGGCCAATCCGCGAAGCAACCTGCCGCCGGGGACGCTGAGGCATCCCTGCGGGATGGCACGGTTGCGCAGGAGCACGGGGACTTGAAGACGGCAATTGCCGATTTCAGAAGAGCGCTCGCCCTCAAGCCTGACCTGGTGCAGGCCCGCGCGAACCTGGGTGCTGCGCTCGCGGCTGCCGGCCAGATGGATGCGGCAATTGAAGAAGACGGTCGCGTGCTTGAGATTTCTCCGCAGAATGAGGCCGTCCGGATGAACTTGGCGATGGCCTACTACCGCACGGGTAACCTCAACCAGGCTCGACTCGAATTCGAAAAGCTTCACGCCCTGCATCCTGCCGATCTGAACACAGCGATTCTGCTTGGCTACACCTATAACAAGCTTAGGCGCGAGGCCGACGCGGCAGCGCTGCTGGCGCCACTGGAGCCGGGGCGCGAAGATGATTTCGATTTTGAATATGTCTATGCGTACGCGTTGATCGGGTCAGGGAAGCAGGATGCGGGGCTGCCGCGCATGGAGAAGCTGGCGAAGGCAAAGAACTCCGCCGAGGCGTGGCTGCTCGCTGGTTCTGCACGGTTCTATCGCGGCGAGATGCAGACCGCCCGCGCGGACCTGGATGCGGCAGTTGAGTTGAATCCGAAGCTGCCGGGTCTCTTCACGATGGCCGGGCAGGCGCGATATGCCATGAAGGACATGCCGGCAGCAACCAGCGCGTTTCAGGCGGCCCTGCGCGCCGATCCCACGGACTTTGTCGCGAATCGCGATCTCGGGGCCATGCGCTTGAAGGAAGGCGACACGGCGAATGCAAAACCGCTGCTGGAACTTGCATTACAGCTGCATCCAACTGATCCGCTGACCCGGCTGGAGATGGCAAAGCTCGACGAACAGACAGGGAAGTATGCTGAGGCTGCGGCGATACTTGAGGCCCTCACCAGGACAGATCCGAACTGGCTCGACGCCCACTGGCTGCTGGCGGCGGTGTATGCCGAACTGAATCGCCCCGAAGATGGCAAGCACGAACGAGCCCTTGCACACGATATCGAAATAAAGCAAAAAGCTGCGACGCCTAAAAAAGACTGAACAGGGCATCTCAAAAGTCGATTCGAGCTGGCGCCCTTAAGACATTAAGGATTCCAATTCCGCGGCACAAAAGAGAGGGGGTGGCATTGCGCCACCCCCTCTGCTTGTCTGCTTCTGAACTGAATCAGAAGTAGTATTTGGCTGCGAACTGCATCCAGCGGAATCCAACCTTGTTTTGCGGAATACCGGAGGTGCTCGAGTTCGAGTTGTAGGTCAGCGCCGAAGCAGTGCTGAGCCCGTTGAACAGCAGCTGGTTATCCGAGGTACCGGCCAATCCGAAGACTGCATTCGGGTGGTTGAGCCAGTTGGTAGCCGAGATGCGAACCTCGACACGCTGGGCATCGGTAACGCGGAATGCCTTGAAGACTGCCAGATCGCTGCCGAAGTAATGCGGATTGCGGATATAGGGCCAGATGGTCTGACCGTTCTGTCCGAACGCCGTTGCTGTCGGCGGGAGAGGCGCTGCAAAGCAGTTGGGGTTGAAGTACTGACCCTTCAACAGGTTTTTGCGAGGATCGCAAACAACCAGAGGCTGAGCCTGTTGCGTTTCGTACTGATTCGTGCCCAACCAGGTAGTTGAATTGATCGCGTACGTCTGGTTGCCACCGACCGCCGTTGCCGGGATCGGCATCGTGATAGCAACGTTGTGAGTTCCACCGGATGCATCATGGAACTGTTGATAGTTCATGTTCATGTTCGCTGAATTGGACTGGTAGGGCGATCCGTCTTCATACGTGGTGTAGTTAGACAGCTGCCACCCGTTGATCAACTCGCCCAATGCCCAGTTGTTGTGGATAGGCTTGGGGAGCTTGTAGCTGAATGAGAGGTTGAACGTCTTGGTATGGTCGTAGCCGAGCGTACCGTAGTTGTCTCCCAGGCTGAACGGATTGACTGCCGTACCGTTGCCGTTTCCGTTCGAGGTCGATCCGTCGCGCGTTCCGAGGACCTTGCCGAACGTGAAGTTGGTAAACATGTACAGGTTGCCGGACTGCTTCTGTGCCGAAACCTGCAAGGAGTTGTAGTTTGCATAACCACCATGCGACTGGAGGTAAATGCTCCCGTAATTGATCAACTTATGCCAATCGTTGATGCTTGGGCCCGTGCCGGTGATTGGAGCTGTGTTTTCGTAGGTACCCGTCTTCGGATCCACGGTGAAGGCGGCTCCGAATGCAATCGGGTTTAGATCGTTGATGTGGCCGTTCTGCCCATTCTCGAGCTGGTTGCGGCTCATGCTGCCTACATACGAAAACTCAGCAACGGTATGGCCAGGCAACGCCTGCGCAATGCCGAGGCTGTAGGTATTCGCATAAGGCACCTTGTTGTCGCCTTCCTGGTCGGCAATCAGGCCGGATGTGCCGTTCTGATTGACGCCCTGCGGAATGGTGAGCGTTGTGGTGGCTGTGCAATTTCCATTAAAACCACCGGTGATAGCGGTGCACATGGTGCCACCTTGAATTGCGTTTCCGTAGAAACCATTCAAGCCGCCGGTTCCCGATGTGTTGTAGTCAAACGATCCGAGTGGGCCGTTCATGGCCTTGCTGGCGTCGTTTGACGATACCTGGTAGCGGTAAGTGCCAAAACCGGCACGTACCACGGTTCTGCCGGTGCCGAATACGTCGAACGCGGCGCCGAGGCGTGGGTTGTAGAAGAACAGCGGGCTCACCCAGCCTGAGCTCGGAATCCTCGAAGCAATCTGGTGCCACAACAAACCGGTATCGACAGGCGGGTTCGGCGTGTTGACGTAGCTTGCCGGATCCCAAACCTGGGTTCCACCGATCTTGTCGTACCACTGGCCTTCGTGATCAAAGCGGAGACCGAAGTTGAGGGTAAGCTTGCGGGTAGCCTTCCACGAGTCCTGTGCCCAGAGCGACCACTCGTGCTGAGTGATAACCGGAACCACGTCCGAGTTGAACTGGTCGTAGTTCTGCGGACGCATCATCAAACGGTCGAGCGTGAGGTTGTAGGTCGATGAAGCACCCCACGTTTCGAAGTCGTAGTTGCCGTTGATGTCGCTGCCGTTGGCCTGCAGGTTCTCAAACGTATCCCAGTAGAAGCCAGCCTTCAGCGAGTGTGTGCTGACGATCTTGGTGAAGGTATCGCTGATGGCAGGTGCCTTCGAAGTCTTGCCGAAGGTGCCCGCACCGTAGATGCCGCTGTTGAAATCAAACTCATTGATTTCGGTCAGGCCGGAACTCCAGCCGCCCGTCGAGTTCGGAATCTGGTCGGTCTTCGAAGCTCCGAAAATACTCTGAGCCGGGAAGCCGATTGCCTTGCGGCTCGATGCTGCCAGGTTGGTGAGCCCAACGTCATTGACGAATTCCGCATAGGAAAACACAAACTCGTTGGTCGTCGTGGCGCTGAACACGTGTGTGTAGTTAGCCAGGTAGACGTGAGCTGTTTCCTTTGCGACTGGTTCGGACGGATAAGGAATGGTCCATTCCGGCGCCCACCAGACTTCAAGGGGATGCTGATCGGTTTCCGTCTGGTATGCGTAAGATCCCCACAGTTTGTTGTTGTCGTTAAAGGCGTAGGTGACCTTGCCGGTAACTTCCCAGCGATTCTGCGGTGTGCTGGGCGTGATGCCGTAGTTGTTCCAGCCATTGATCGCGCTGGGCGTCTGGTTGGGAGCCGGGTTGAATTTCGACAACAGCAACCCTTGCGGATCGAAATAGGCGCTCACGTTGGGAACTGCGCCTGTTCCATAGGAACCCCAAGGTGAAGTCGTCGTGCTGCAACCCTGCCATCCGTCATCTGTGTTGCAAGGAAGCGCATACGCGCCTGGCCAGGCAGAAATGACGTGCGAATCAACACCAGTGTTGCTGAAGTCGCCGCTCATCTGAGCCGGGGTCGGAACGTTCATTTCGGTCGGAGCGCTACCGAAACAGCTGTTGCAATACGGGTGCTGGATCATGTACTCGTAGCCAGCCCAGAAGAACAGCTTGTCGCGGTTGTGGTTGAAGTGCGGGAAGAACACCGGGCCGCCCACGTTTCCGCCCATGTAGTAATAGTTCTGAGCGGGTAGCGGATGGCCGGATGCATTGTTGAACCAGTCATTCGCAAAACCAATCGCCGAGTTGCGGGCGTAGACGTAACCTTCGCCGTGGAACTTCTGTCCGCCGCTCTTTGAAAAGGCCTGCAAAACTGCCGGACCCTTCGCATATTCAGCGCCGTAGGAGGCCGACAGGAACTTGACGCTGTCCGTCATGTCCTGGTTGATGTTGGCAACCTGCGTTCCGGCGTTGCCCGGATCGATCAGGTTTGCGCCGTCGAGAATGACAACCGTTGAGCCGTAGGGCTGTGTGCCGTTGGCCGAGAAGTTGCCCGCGGGTCCGCTGTTGGTGCCGGTTACCTGGCCGTTAAAGCCAGAGCCTGCGCCGCCGGAGTTGTTGAAGGTGACGCCAGGCATCATCTTGATCAACTCGGATGCGTTGCGACCCGACAGAGTGGCGGAGTCAACCAGTTCGTTGTTCAGGGTGGCGCTGACTTCCGCGCTGTCTACCGGAATTTCAGCGTCGGCGCCGGAGATGACCGTGACGGCCGTTGCCTCGGAACCGATTTTGAGGTGAATGCTTGGGATAGTTCTGCTGTCACCCTGGTTGAGCAGGATGCCATTCTCTTCCCATGTGGCGAAGCTTTTTCCGGAAATCGTGACCTTGTACGTGCCAGGGATCAATGCTGTGACTGAAAAGAATCCCTGGGCATCGGCCTTGGTTTCACGAGTGTCGCCCGTTGCCTCGTTGTTTACAACAACTCTCGCCCCGGGTACGCGGGCGTCCGTTTGGTCGGTGACAGTGCCACTCAACGTCGCGGTCAGTTGCTGTGCGTGTGCGATGGAAAAGGCCAACACCATGACTGGCAAAACCAGCCAAGGCACTCGCCTAAACCACTTCGACATCGATGAAACACTCGATGTCTTCGTTTGGTTTGTAAACATTTACCAAGCCTCCTGAAGCGTTTGTTGTTCTTGTTTTTTAATATCTGGCACACAACTGACCTCGACGCGCCGAAGTTAGCCATTGCCAGAAAACCATCTAAGTGAATCGAGTATCGATAACACAGTCGATACACCATGGGCAAGCGCTTTTTGGGCCTGGAACCCTCAAGTAAAACGGTTTCCCATATCACTCAGATTTCTCGAGATTTATCCGGGCAGGCCTCATGGCCAATTGTCATTCAATTGTCACCGGACTCGACTTTTTCGGTTGTCGGCTCGAAATCCGCCCCAGGAAGGGAGGAAAAGTCCCCAAAGGTCACCAATTAATTGTCGGCTCGAAATCCACCCCAGAAGGGAGGAAAATACCCCAAAATCAGTACGGCTGGCACCGCTTTTTGGATGTGATCCGAATCACGATTAGCTTCACGCTTTCCGGAACGGCCTGCCGGGAATAATCCCGTGACCCTCGAGGATAGTAACTAGCTGGTTGGCAGATTGTCCAGAGTATTTCTCGATTGCTCCACTAGGCCAGATTACTTCGAGGTCAACATGCGTCTCCGATCCCAGCCCAAAATGAAGGCGTGGGTCATTTGAAGACATATAACTCGCCTGGCTCAGGACTGCCTGTGCCTGCGTTTTGCCCCCATATCGGACAAGCACGCGTGCGCCAATCGCGCTGCGATTGCTCTTGGTTCCCTCCAGCCGCACCTTGATCCAATGGTTCTCTTTGGGCGCGTCGTTGCGGAGCAGCGATGGGGGTTCGTGCTGGTTCATGATCACGATATCCAGGTCGCCATCGTTGTCGAAATCGCCAAAAGCGCAACCCCTGCTCACATGGCGGGCGCCGATCGCCGGGCCCGCCTCATCGCCCATCCGGGCAAAAATGCCATTGCCCCGATTCCGGAACAGCACGCGAGGCCCTTTGTACGGGAATTTGGGGTTGATCTTCTCCACTTCTGCGTAAACGTTTCCCGTAACCCAGAAGATGTCTGGATAGCCGTCGTTATCCAGGTCGAAGAGGCACGTCCCCCAGCTCACATAGGTCCGTTCTCCGGCAAGTCCCGCCTGATGCGCTACGTCGTCGAAGTTGCCTTTCCCATCGTTCTTGTAGAGCCCGGTGGCCTGCAGCTGGAAGTGGGTCTTGACGACGTCGAGGTGTCCGTCGAGATCGAAATCGCCCACACCGATCCCCATGCCGGCCATTTCCTGTCCGTCAGGGCTGATGGCGACTCCGCGCATCAGTCCTTCTTCGCGAAAGGTCCCATCGTGGTTATTCAGCAGCAGAAGGCTCTGCGTGGTGTCGCATGCCACAAACAGATCAGGCCAGCCGTCTTCGTCGACGTCGAAGGTGACCGCGGTGAGTCCGTACGAACTCTTGATCGCTGCAATCCCGGATTCCTTGGAGACGTCGGTAAAAGTGCCATCCCCGTTGTTCTTGTAAAGGAAATGCTGCGGCGCCTTCAGGCCTTTCGGACCGCACGCAACCGGCACACCCTCGTAATTGCAATTAAGAATGTTGAGCGACGGCTTGAGCGCGTGGTCCATGTCGATATCGACATAGTTGGATACAAACAAATCGAGCAATCCGTCGCGGTTGTAATCGATAAACGTGCATCCCGCGCCGAAGCGAATGCCGTTGTGGGTGAGGTGCGCCTTCTCCGTAACATCGGTAAAGGTGCCGTTTCCATTGTTGTGGTAGAGCTTGTTTTGCCCGTAGTAGGTGAGAAACAGGTCTTCGAATCCGTCGTTGTTGTAGTCGCCGACGCACACCCCGACAGCCCATCCGGCATCCCACAGGCCCGCTTCTTTCGTTACGTCCTTGAATGTCCCGTCGCGATTGTTTTTGTAGAGCCGATTGGACGCTCCCGGCGGAACGTTCTCCAGCGTCCGGCCGCCGAGGATGAAAATGTCCATCCAGCCGTCGTTGTCATAGTCGAAGAAGGCGCAGCCTCCGCCCATCTCTTCGATGATGTAGGTCACGGCTTCCGGAACGCCGTAATACATCGTGGCCGTGAGGCCGGCGCTGGCGGCGACGTCGGTAAAGGTTGAAAAAGGCTTGGCCACAGCGGCAGCATGATGGTCGGCTTGTGCAGCCCTCAGGCCACGCGGGAGAACCGCCGAAGCGCACATCGCCGAAGCCGCCTGCAACAGCTTTCGCCGGCTCCAGCCGGAATTGGGAAAGAACTTCATCCTTTGAGTTTCTTCATTTTGACACTGCTTCGCCGGAAGCGGCAAACAGGCCCGGATTGTGATTTGACGTGATCACGGATGAGCTTGCTGTGCTGCAGAATCGTGAGAAAGGCGATCGTTCAGCTTCTGCGCGCGGTCATTCTCAGGCTCCAGGCGCAGCGCCATCGCGATCGCATCGCGAGCCTCCGGGAACTGTCCCGCCATGGCAAATTCCGCCGCGAGGTTGATCCAGGCGTCCACATACCCTGGCGCCGCATGGACTGCCTGACGAAAGTGTTCGATGGCGCCTGTGGAGTCTCCGCCGCGCGAAAGCAGGTAGCCCAATTCGTTCTGCGCGCCTGCCAGGCTGGGATCCAACTGGACGGCCTGCTCCAGTTGAGCGCGTTCCCCATCGGCATCGCCAGTTTTATGGAGTGCGAGAGCCAGCCTATATTTGTAATTCGCGTTGTCAGGTTTGGCAGCGACAGCTTCCTTGTAATGGCCGATGGCATCCTGTACCTTGTCGTTCTTTAGTTCATCGTCGCCCTGCGATGCTTTCATTGAAGCTTCAAGATTGGCCTCGTCGCTCGCCTTCTGTTGCTCGTAGGCGCTAAGCTCCTTCCGCGCAAGGTCAGCCTCGCCAAGCCCGCGCAATGCGAGCGCCAACTGGTAATGCGCCTGCGGTTCCTTTGCGCCCATGGCGAAGGCTTTCTCCAACTCCTGTCGCGCCGGAGCCCAATCCTTCAGAAAGACAAGCACCATGCCCAGTTCGTAGTGCGAGTTGGGCGAATTCGGATCGGCGGCGACTGATTGCTCAAGCAGTTTTCTCGCGCCGGGATAGTCTCCCACTGAGCGCAAAACGATTCCATTCAGGTAAAGAACCTCGGGATCGTGTGGCCGCGCAGCTAGCAACTTCGGTCCGATGGGCCGCGCAGCATTGATGTGGTTGGTGAGAACCAGAATGCGAAAGAGCTGCACCACCGCATCCTGATTGGTGGGATTGGCATCGGCGATGTGCTGCGCCAGGTTGATTGCGTCCTGAAAGCGAACCTGCTTCACCAGCACGACAATCAAAGCGCTCGAAAGCGGGAGGGAATTAGGATGGGCGCTCAGAGCCTCCGTCAGCGTATCGCGGGCCTCGTCCAGCATATTCATATTGCCTAGCGCGCGCGCCAGGTTGATGGTGAGCTTTTCAGTGTGAGGGGCGGAACGCAGCAGCACCACGACGTCGATGTACGCGTTGCGATCGAGCAGCTCCTGGCTGAGGCCCTCAAGAGCGATGGTAGATTTTGGATCGATCGCAAGAGCCTGGTGCCATTGTTGCTCGGCTTCCTGCCGCCTGCCCGTCTGATCGAGAACGAATGCCAGCACCTCGTGTGGCTTGATGACCTCCGGATCGAGTGCGATGGCCTTTTGCAACTCCGGAAGCGCCTCGGCGTTCCGATTGCTGTCGAAGAATGCGAGGCCGGCGAGATAGTGGAGTTGCGCCGACTTCGGATCACCGTTCAGCGCAGCCCGAAACGTTGCAACGGCACAATCGAATTGCTTGTGGCTGGCATAGTAGCTCCCCAGCAAAACCGCATTGTCGGTCGTGGGATGAGCCTTGAGCTTGGCCAGCAGGTCGGCGGGGCCGGTGCACGCGCCATGGGCGGTCGCGGCAAAGCCCAAAACAACGGCCAGCACAAAACCTGCAAACTTCGCGCCCAGCCGAGTGCCCACTGAAAGGATCTCCTGCCAGCAAGGATAACAACTTCACGGTAAATCGTCTCTCGTTCCCGCCAGGGGCCGGCTTATGCCAAACTGCATCTGAGGGATTGAGGGCATAAAGCATGGAATGGCAGGACCAGGGGGTCAGTTCGGACATTGAAGATCGCCGCGGCCAAGGCGGCGGTGGCGGCGGATTCGGTTTTGGCGGCGGCATGGGCATCGGCGGATTCATCCTCGTGCTCATCATCAGCGTCGTTACCGGCCGCAACTTCTTCGCCGGCAGCGGTCAGTCGAATGTTGACCCGGGTCCATCGAATGCGCCGGTCACCCAGTCCGCCGGCGAACAGCGCGACGTGCACCTCATCAGCTTCGTGCTCGACGATGCGCAGAATACCTGGGCCAAGATCTTTGCCGCGCATGGCCGTCAATACCGTCATGCCAAGTTGGTGCTCTATCGGGATGTGACCTATTCCGGTTGCGGGACGGCGCAGGCCACCACCGGTCCCTTCTACTGTCCCCAGGACGAAAAAGTCTACATCGACCTCTCCTTCTGGCAGGAGTTGAAGCACTTCGGCGGAGACACCGGTGATTTTGCGCAGGCGTATGTCGTCGCGCACGAACTCGGTCATCACGTCCAAAAGCTTCTGGGAGTCGAACAACGTATGCGCACGCTGTCGCAGCAGGACGAAGGCGAGCAGAATCCACTTTCCGTCGATCTCGAATTGCAGGCCGACTGCTTCGCCGGCGTCTGGGGACACTCGACCGAACAGCGAAACATCGTCCACGAAGCTGACGTCGAAGCCGCGCTCAAAGCCGCCGCCGCAGTAGGCGACGATCATTTGCAGAAGATGAGCGGCCGTGCCGTCAGTCCGGAATCGTGGACCCACGGATCAAGCGCCCAGCGCACCGAATGGTTCAAACGCGGCCTCGAAGGCGGCCAGGTAAGCAGCTGTCCCACCTTCAACGGCAAGCTCGCGCCATGAAAAAAACATGGGACAAGGGAGTAGAGAATGGGGCGGGTGCCCCCGGTCTCGGGTTCGAGACCGGGGAAAGTACGAACCCGCCCCAGCCCGTGTCATCCTGAGCGCCGCAAGCTTTTCGGGGTCCCCACGCAGTGGGGTAAGCGGCGCGAAGGATCTGCTTTATCTACCCTGCAGTAGGATCGTCGGGGGCGTGTGGCCCAGGTCCGGGCTGTCTCCATTTGCAGGAATCTTGGGTGCCCCATGTCTCGATTCTGAGACGTGGGAAAGCACGAACCTGACCCAGCCCCTCCGCAAACACCAACAAGGCGCAACAAGTCGCTATGTCGCCTGCGACCCACCCAGAAGCAACTGCAGGTTCCTCCGCTCGCTGCGCTCGGTCGGAATGACAGCGTTTTTTCATTTCTCTTGTTCTTGCTCATCGGGCGCGTGGCCACCCTACGCGTTTCCACGATCGAGGGTGCCCCATCCTAGCTCCGCTAGGGTGGGAAAGCACGATTCCTAACTCCGCAAACATCTGCGAAGCGCGGCTAACCCCGCTCACCCGTCAACCCTCCCCGCCAAAATTCCCTCCAACTCCCTCATTCCATTCGCCAAAAACTTCCCGCCATTTTGCAGATAATTATCCCCTCCCGGCGCACAATGGAATCGTGATTGAAACCGCTAGCTCCGCGAACATGCGCCTGGCGCACGCTAACTCCGCCAGTACCGCCATCACCGCCTCTCGCGACGCTAAATCCAATCCTCACAGACCTCTACAGCGAACCTCAATCCACGCAGACCTATAGCGCCACCCCCGCTCGGTAACGGCAATAAAACGCTTGACACACATGTGCGTGAAGCGTACCATTTAACCATGGACGCACCCGAGACACTTCAGCAAGCGATGGCCTTCTTCAGTGACCCGCAACGGGCCTTTGAAGCGGCGAAAGAGTTTCGTTGGCCGGACGGCAACCCGACATGCCCTCGTTGCGGGGGATCGAAGCATTCCTTCATTAAGACCCGCCGCCTGTGGTTCTGCTATGACTGCAAAAAGCAGTTCACGGTGAAGGTCGGAACCATCATGGAGGATTCGCCGCTCGGACTCGACAAGTGGATGTGCGCGATCTGGATGCTGGCGAATTGCAAGAACGGAATCAGCAGCTACGAACTCGGCAAGACTCTCGGCATTCGTCAGAACTCGGCATGGTTCATGCTTCATCGGATTCGGGAGGCCATGAGCCAAGAGGACGCGCACAAGTTTGGTTTCGGCGGTCCAGTTGAATCTGATGAGGCATTCATTGGACCGAACCCCGCAAAGATGCACAAGAGCCGCAAGGCGCGTGTACAGGCTCGCGACGGCATGAAGGGTGGGTTTGTCGGCAAGACGGCGGTTCACGGGATATTGGATCGTCATTACAGACAGGTTCGCGCAAAGGTGGTTCCGAACGTTGGACGCGAGACTTTGCAGGATGCGATTCTGGCGAACGTGACTCCCTTTGCCAAGGTCTACACCGATGAGCATTTTGGATATGACGGCCTTGAAAAGCAGTTCGTCCATCAGGTTGTGAATCACTCTCGCGAGTACGTTCGCGGCAACGTGCATACGAACGGAATTGAGAACTTTTGGAGTCTTCTCAAGAGGACTCTGCGCGGGACGTATGTAGCGGTAGAGCCGTTCCACCTGAACCACTACATCGATGAGCAAGTCTTTCGCTACAACAATCGTGCGACGAAAGATAACAAACTTACTGACACTGATCGTTTCGCGTTGCTGATGCTCAAGGTCGCGGGCAAGCGCCTGACCTACGCAGAACTGACGGGCAAGGACTCGAACGAGCCACACCACCCGCAGGCAGGGACGGGGCAAGAGGTGCCATTCTAACCCCGTTGCTTGCCAGCAGGTTTCACCTTCGCGGGTTTCTTCGGAGCCACAGTTGTCTTTGGCTTTTGAAGGACCGCCGTTGCTAGTTTCTTGAAGTTCTCGCCCGCCTTGGGGCCTTCGTGATATTCGTGTTTCATCCTTTTCATTATGCCTCCAAATAGTCCATGGTATGTGCCGCATGGCCAACTCAAAAGAGCAGTTAAAGCGATCAGCGCATCGCTTGAGACTCTGCGTTCGGAATTGCATCGTGAAATCGAAAACACATCGAAAGAGCATGACGATGCTATACGCGATGCAGGCGAAGCCTCCGACGAAAAGCACAAAGAAATAGCCGGGATCATTGCCGGGGCGATCAAGACTATAGGATCCGAGGTACCAGAGTACGAAAAGACCCAGCGCGAAAAGGAATACAAACTTCAGCGTCGAACTTATCTTGCGACTCTCGCTGCTGGAATTGCCGCTGCGATTTACGCGGCATTTGCCTATCTCACCCTGACCGAAATCCAAGATCAAACGTATGCCTCCTGCGTGAGCGCCCAAACCGCTCAGCAGGCATTTCTTCAGGGACAGCAGGCAGCCATCGATTCTCACGAAGCGAGCATTGCGGCCTACGCTCAAGCAATTGCCGTAATCGAGAATCAAAAGGCGTTCGTTAGCCCTCAGTTCATCGTGCCGCCCGATCGCCCCTACGGCAAACCTTTGGAATTGAGGTTCAGTATTGCTAATACTGGAAAGTCTGACGCAAGCAATGTTTCGATTACGGGGGTCGCCATAGCTGCGAGGCCAAACTCTAATCCCAAAATCCCTATTAAGTCCGGCTTTGGCGTGGAGAAAGACGTGTTGGAAGTCGGGGAAAGGTTTATGCCAGACTCTTATCCGACCTACACCACTCCGCCCCGAAGTATTCGGATACCTGTTCTGGATGAGACAGGAAAACCCATCACAGATACGGCCGAAATAGATAAAGAGATTTTTTCCCAGCGAAAGAAATACATCTTCATCTACTACAAAATTTCCTACGAGGATTTCGCGAATCACTACACTAGGACGGTTTGCGTTGCACAAATTTCTTGGCAGGACAGCGATGCTAAACCGCTGGAGCCAAAAGATATTGATCGACAATGCAATGACGGAAGCTACAACACAAAAACAGAAATACCTAAAATACCAATGCCCCCACCCGCAAAACCTATCATTCCTATCCCTGCGGGGAAGCCTCTGACCTGCGAGACACCCAAGAAAACCCTTCTTGATTTTTGGCGATAGGGGCACTACTCACCGCCCCTGCAACATGTGCGCCAACCGTTTTGTTGCCTCGGTAACCCTATGAATCCAGGAGACCTACCTGGAGAGAGGGGATAATAGGGGGCGACATAGCGACTTGTTGCGCCTTGTTGGTATTCGCGGAGGGGCTGGGTCAGATTCGTGGTTTCCCACGTCTCAGAATCGAGACATGGGGCACCCACTCTTCTTGCAGATCGAGAGAACCAGACCGAGGCGACCCGCCCGGATGGTCACCGTTCACTGACCACTGACCACTGTCCACTGTTCACTGACCACTGTCCACTGTCCACTGTCCACTGACCACTGACCACTGACCACTGTCCACTGACCACTGACCACTGTCCACTGACCACTGACCACTGACCACTGACCACTGACACTAATTCACCCGTTCACTTATTCACTTATTCACTTGTTCACTGCCTTGCTCAATGAATCGTCTTCGACTTCCGATTCATGTAATCCATCAGCAGATATTCGCCCAGCGTATCCGGCGTAGTGAAGTAAGCCTTGCCGCGGCACATCTCCGACACCTTGTGCACGAACTGCACGAGGCCGAGGTCCGAAGCGAGCATGAAGGTGTTGATCATGATGTTGGAGCGCTTGCACCGCGCAACCTCTTCCAATGTCTCGCTGACGACCAACGGATCGAGGCCGAAGGCGTTTTTGTAGATGCGTCCGTCGGGAAGCGTCAGCGCTGAAGGCTTGCCGTCGGTAATCATTACGATCTGCTTCATGTCTTTGCGCTGCCGCGCCAGGATGCGCTGCGACAGCCGCAGGCCTTCGCACGTATTTGTGTAGTGCGGTCCAACCTTGACGCGCGGCAGTTGCGATACCGGCAGCTCTTCGGCGGAGTCGTGAAAGAGCACCAGCGAAAGCGAGTCGCCCGGATACTGCGTGCGGATCAAATGCGAAAGCGCCATGGCAACTTTTTTCGCCGGCGTAAACCGGTCTTCGCCGTACAGAATCATCGAGTGCGAACAATCCAGCATCACCACCGTCGCGCACGAGCTTTGATACTCGCACTGATGCACGTGCAGGTCTTCATACTCGAGATTCAGCGGCAGCCCGACGCCCTCGCGCGCAATCGCCGACTTCAGGGTCGTGGTCGTATCGAGGTTGAGCGTGTCGCCGAATTCGTAGCGCTGCGACGCCCCGTGGGTCTCGACGCCCGTTGCCCAGTGGTGTGTGTCGTGGCGGCCGAAGTTTGACTTGCCCAGCGAGCCAAGCAGGTCGCGCAGCGTTTTGTAGCCGAGGAAATCCAGGCTCTTGTCTGTGACTTCAAACTTGACCTCGCCCTGGACATTGCCCGCGTTGCCCATCATCTCCGACATCTGCGTGGGGTCCATGTTCTGCGAGTAAGAGATGTAATTCTCCTGCTCCATCCGCTTGATCAGCTTGTCGATCAGTTCGTCCATCTTGTCTTGCTGCGTCATCTGCTGGAGTTGCTCGCGGATGCGGTCGTCAAATATATCGCCGGACTCGAGAAGCTGGCGCAGTGCTTCGCGCAGGTCATCCAGCGTGTGATCCATGTCCTGAAAGCGCAGGTATGGATCGCGGAAGCCGGAATCGAGCAAATAGTCGGAGAGCGCCTTGAGCAAGTCCTCGATGTCCATCTCGGATGCCAGGTCGCCGGTGAATTTGCTGTAGCGAACGCGCTTCATGAAGTACCTCTTGTGTGGTCTAGTTCAGCGGTTTGGGTGCCCCCGGTCTCGCCCTGAGACGGGGAAAACCGGGAAACCGCAAATCGTCGCGGTTCGCTTTCCTAGTTCAACCCCCCGCCGCGGCCTGACCGGCGTGCGCGCTGCCAGTCGTCAAAGTCGACTTCAATATCGCGTTCCTGCTTACGCTGCGTTTTCTCCGGTGCCGCAAATCCGCGCTCCTCGCTGCGACTCAGTTTGCGATGGGCGACAAGGCCCTCCAGCAGGAACTCCGCCGCCGCGACCGCCTTCGCTGCATCATCGGAGACCTTCACCTGGAGCGGTCCCAGCTTTTCAAAGAGCCCCTGAATCTTCCTGAGGTCGGCAAGAGCGGCCGAACTCGACTGGTTGTCATCAAGCTTGACCGAACCGCCAAGGTTGAACCATTGTTCGATCTGTTGGGTGTTGGTTTCAGCGAAGTAGCGGTCGAAAATCTTGCCGACAGCAGTGTGGATCAGTTCGCGAACCACCGTGTCGGCGCCGCGCATCTCGCCTTCGTACTCCAGTTCGAGCTTGCCGGTGATGCCTGGCAGAGCCGCGTAGATGTCGCTGATGCGCGGCACAGCGAGCCTCTCGCCGTTAATCAGCGCGCGCCGTTCCGCATTCGATACAACCAGTTCTATGGTGGATATCGGCAACCGCTGGCTTACGCCGCTGCGCTTGTCCACCTTCTTGTCTTCGCGCGCCGAGAATGCCACTTGCTCCACGACAGCGCGCACGTAGGGCGGAATCTCGATTGGCGAGGCACCCCGTTCCGACCACGCTTCCTGCGCCGTGATGGCGATGCCTTCTTCGATCGTCTCGGGATAATGCGTGCGAATCTCCGAGCCGATGCGGTCCTTCAGCGGCGTAACGATCTTGCCGCGCGCGGTGTAGTCTTCCGGGTTGGCGCTGAAGACGAGGGCAACGTCGAGGGCCAGCCGCACCGGATATCCCTTAATCTGCACGTCGCCTTCCTGCATGATGTTGAACAGCGCCACCTGGATCTTTCCGGCCAGGTCGGGCAGCTCGTTGATGGCAAAGATGCCGCGATTGGCGCGCGGCAGCAGTCCGTAGTGCATCGTCAACTCGCTCGAAAGATCCTCGCCGCCCCGTGCTGCCTTGATCGGGTCCAGATCGCCGACAAGATCCGCCACCGTAACGTCGGGTGTGGCGAGCTTTTCAACATAGCGCTCGTCGCGGCCCATCCAGGCGATCGGCGTTGCATCTCCGCGCTCGGCGATCAGGTCGCGGCAGCGCTTGCAGATCGGCCGATAGGGGTTGTCGCGAATCTCGCAACCCGCTATGTACGGCATGTGCTCGTCGAGCAGCGCAGTCAGCGCGCGCAGAATGCGGCTCTTGGCCTGTCCGCGCAACCCGAGAAGAATGAAGTTCTGCTTCGAAAGAACGGCGTTAACGATCTGCGGGACCACCGTATCCTCAAATCCGACAATGCCGGGAAACAGCGTCTCGCGCGTCTGCAGTCGGGTGATGAGGTTCGAGCGCAGTTCATCCTTGACGCTCAGGGTCCTGAGGCAAGCTTCTGAAAACTGAGTGCTGGTGCGCAGTTCCCCCAGGGAATGGGGAAGCGAGTGAGCTGCTGGCATCGAATCGCTCCTGTCCGGCCCGACCTTGCCGGTGCTGTGTATAGTAGACGCGTTTGCACCGGGTTCCGGCGCAACGGAACTCAGGTTGTTTTCATCTGCCCGAATTCCTGTTTGTATCAATTGCGTGCTGTTGAGCTTGGGAAGCTATAGCGGCAGAGTGCACCGCGACGGAAGTTAGATTCCATCCCGCATAGAGAGAAAAGATTCCAGCGAAATGCTGGACTAATTGGACTTTGCCCCTGAGCCGTCTCGCTCGTATCGATCGAGAGCGTCCTGGAGACTTCTGGCAACCTGACCGTTGTTTTGTTTCACCGCCAGATCCAGCGCCTCGCGGGCAGACTGAATCGCTTCGGCGGAGTGACCTGTCTTGTCATACACCTTAGCCAACTCCGCGAGACAACGCCAGTCTTTCCTTCGACTCAATGCGACCGCTTTTTCCAGAGGATCGAGCGCGCTCGCAAATTCTTTCCGCGATTCCAGCACATAGGCGAGGTTGAATCGATACTCCACCGAACCTGGATCGACATTGATCGCCCTCTGCAACTGCTCGATCGCGGCTCCGGAGTCTCCGCCCAACGCCAGCGACACTGCGAGGTGATCGAGGAACATTGGATTCGTGGGGGCCAGGACGACGGCTCGGCGGTATTCGGCAAGTGCATCCTTCTCCTGGTCGCTGGCGCTGAGAGCCGTGGCCAGAACATAATGCACCAGCGCGTCATCCGGATTGTTCTGGATGGCCGTGCGCAAGGTGAGGATTGCTTCCGGAAAGTGATTGTTTTCAATCAGCGTGTAGGCCTCGTCAAAGAGGCGATAGAAATCCGTTGCCTGCGGGTCGATGTTGTCGATCCCGACGCCCGGCGGCAGGTTTACAAACTCGGGAATGTTGATCGCGCGGTTTGCTGCTGTCGTGTCATCCACGATGACAGCAGGGGAATCGTTGCCGTCGGCGTCGACGTGGGTGAGCCACAAGCGGGTGTAGGGTCCACGCGCCTTCGATGAAAACGCGAGCCAGTGGCCGTTCGGCGACCAGGTGTGCCAGGAATTCATCGGCGCCATGTTGCAGTGCATCAGGCGCGGCTTTCCGCCGGAAAAGGGAACGATGTAGAGCTTGCTGTCTGGCCGCATCAGCAGGCCATTCTTGTTCTGCACCCAGACGATCCACTTGCCATCGGGCGAGACCTTGGGAAAATTATTGCTCATGCCATTGCCCGAAGCGCCCTCCACGGGAACGGCCTTGCCTCCGCGGCCTTCGTTGAAGGGAATCTGGTAAAGGTCGTACTGGATCTGGGTCTCGTTCGGGCCATTGGCGAATTCCGGCTTCGGCACTCCGGCGGGATAGGGATCGCGCGCAAGGGCACGACTAAAGATGAGGTACTTGCCGTCCGACGACCAGAATGCGCTGGTGTGGACGTACTGCGGGTCGTCAGCCCCGGGTAGCGGCCGCATCTTGGCTTGCTTGCGGTCATACCAGGCCAGGATCCCGCGCGTGGGATAAAAGACCTGGCTGAACTCGATGCTGCGAAAGTTCGTGCTGTAGAGCCGGTCAAGGATGCCCGATGCAAATCCCGGTTCTACGCCCTGATGTTTGTTTGTGTTGTTGGGCGGCCCGATGGAAGTGACCACGTAGCGTCCGTCCGGCGATATCTGCGACATGAAGCCGAAGCGCTTTACGGCGGGATCCGCGGCGCGCGCTTCGTCATTCAGCCCGAATGAACTCCAGTGGAGCACGTTGGAATTGTGGATCGTCATCTCCTTCGCTACCGGCACAAGCGCATAGAGCCCCTTGTCGTTGCGGGGACCATCGAGGTCGAGGCCGAACGTCTTGCCGTCGCGCGAAAAGGAATGACAATTCGCGCATGTGGGCAGGTTGGTCATCACAACGTGGCTTTTGGGCTGCGAGATATCGCGAATCTGCCATTTGATAAGTGGAATGGCTGAGCGCGGCAGGGGCGCGATGGGGCCTTTTTCATCGGGAGGCGGAAGCATGAGCGGCACGTCGCGGTAGAAGATAGGAGCGCCGACCGGATCGCGCGAGGTCGAGACGCTCACGCGGCCAATGGAAACCGGTTCCCGCCCATTTGCCGCGAAACCCTCGATGGAGATTTGGGCAGGTGCGGCGGTCGACAATTGTTTGATCTTCTCCCAGGTCGCGTTGTCGGGCCTCCACGTGTAGGTCGAAGCTTGCTCAGGCGTGAGTGCCAGACCGGGTCCTGCGTTGGGATCGATTTGTCCGCCTTGCAGCAGAATGCCGGTCGTTTCAATTCGAAGGGGTGCACGTGCGCCGCCAAATGAGATTGCTATAACCCAGTGCTGTACCGATTCGTTCGCGTCGTGCCACAAAAACGTGGGCGCCGTGATCTCCGGTGGAAAGACGGATCCATCGCGTGGGTAGTCAATGTTAATCGTCGATGCCTGCTGTGTTAACTCTGCCGGAAGCAGCGCACCCGATGCTGGCGAGAATGCGGGGCCGCAAACCAGCGCAATCGAGCCGGCAACGCCAATCATCGCAATTAGAAGATGGGAAAGACGAGCCCCCATGGACCCCCGCTTCAGCCGCAAATCTTTTCGCCTTACCTAGAGCATGAATTGCCGCCGCGAATGATTCGGTGATCCCGCTCACATGAATGCAATTCCAGATGAGCGATTGTTAGGCAGGCAAGCAGGAGCTTTCGGGCCGCCAACGCATCTTTGCCGCTCTTCGAAATGATCTCCTGCTCCATAAGTCCTTGTTTCCGCAGAGGTCAGTGCCAGCTCTGCTGTTGGAGCGTATCCTTCCGGTGGAGATCTCTCCATGCGCACAGACGAGCGATGAGGAAGTCGGTAGAATTCTCCTTGCGCGTAGAGTGCCGCAGCTTTTTGGGGTATTGGGTCCTCTTGTGGACAGATAATCTGGAGATATAGATGCGTTTTCATGATGCACTTCCGCTTGCTTTTCTGCTTGCTGTTGGATCAGTTCCGCTGGTGGCGCGTGCGCAGTTTCCGCCGGTTCTCAAAGAAGAACTCGCGATGACGTCGGACTCCAAGGTGCCGGGCGCCGCCGCGGTCTATCTCTATCGCGAAGAAACAGAGGACGATCCTCATTCCTTTCGAACGATCTATGCGCGCATCAAGGTTCTGAACGCGGATGGAAAAAGTGCCGCCGTCGTGCATGTCAGTTTTCCGCAGAGTTTCGTTTTTAACGCTGTCGGTACCAATTCGAGCAGAATGTCGGGTGGTTTTGGTGGTTCCCTTTCAACCCAGTCAACCATCGCTGGCCCGAATACCGCGCATTGGGATATGCCGAGCATCAATCACACGGGGGAAGATCAGCCGTGGGATACAGATTCCTATGTGGGCAAAGTGGAGGTCGCGGCCCTCGAGGGACGAGTAACGCATGCCGATGGCACCGTCGTCCCCCTTGCGGGAAAGACCTTAGAATTGTTGAAGGTGTCCAAGGGCCCGCGGGGCAGTGAGACGACATTCACCATGCCGGGAGTTGAAGTAGGCAGTGTGATCGAGTACCGGTACCAGATTCGCTACGATCGTTATCTGACCGCGCCGGACTGGGAATTGCAGGAGCCGTATTACATCCACAAGGAGCACTTTGTCTTCCGGCCATCGAAGCAATTTCTGCCCCAGGAAGCAACTGGAGTTGGTGTCGGAGACAGCGCGTTGAAGGATGCGCACGACAACATTCTTACCGACATCCATTTCCGGCCCGTTCTTCCTTCCGGCAAGACACTGACCAGGGATGCGATGGGGAACTACTCCGTCGACCTCACCGATGTTCCCGCAATTCCGCAGGAGCCCTTTGCGCCTCCGCAGAATGCCGAGGCATTCAGCGTCGACTTCTACTACACCTACACATTCGACGTGAAGGATTACTGGCAAAAGCAGATGAGCTATTGGACGAGGGCGCTGAACGCGTACACGGCGTCCAATCAGGCGTTGCAAAAAGCCGTGAAGGATTCAGTCGCTCCTTCGGATTCGCCGCTCGAAAAGGCGAAGAAGCTCTACGCATTTGTGCAGACGTTCCAAAACACCGATTCAAGTCCCGATGGAGCGCCGCTCACCGGCAGCGAATGGATTCCAAGAGGCAAGGTAGATTCTGTTCTTCAAACCAAAAGAGGATCGAGCAATCAGATCGCGTATCTCTATCTCGCTCTGCTGCGCGCGGCGCGAATTACCGCCCGTCCGGAGCGGATTGCGAGTCGCAGTCTTCACATCTTCTCCGCGCAATACATGGATAACCTTCAACTCGACACCGTTCTCGTTGCATTGGAGATCGACGGGAAGGAAATCCTCGTCGATCCCGGCACGAAGATGGCTCCCTTCGAGGCGCTCCACTGGGCGCACACCGGGGCTGGCGGTGTAGCCATGGATGCGAATAGTAAGACCGAGATCATTGTCACGCCGTTGCAGAAGATCACCGACAACAGCACTCTTCATATCGGCACCGTCAACGTGTCTCCCAAGGGCGTGGTCTCTGGATCACTCAAAGTGGCCTTTATCGGCCAGAAGGCAATTGAGCTCCGCCAGCTTGGCGTGAAGTCGGGCGTCGAAGCTGTACAAGCCGAGATCAGCTCGGTCATCGCGCAGCAGGTGCCCGCGGCCATCCATATTGCGGTGGATCATGTCGGTTATCTCGATGATCCGGATCGCCAGTTGCTGGCCGTGATTCTTGTTTCAGGGTCCTTCTCAAAGCAGTCGGATGGTCGCCTCGTTTTGCCTCGCACTTTTTTCGAAGCGCAGGAACAGAATCCATTTCCGGCCGAGACCTCTCGCGAACTGCCGGTTGACATGCGTTATCCGGCGCAGGAGCAGGAGCAGATTACCTACGCGCTGCCGCCTGGCTTTGCACTCGCGGGCACTCCCGAAGACGCCAAGCTCAAGTGGGAAGGCAATGCTGCATACGAGTTGCGCACGAAAGTCGAAGGCAGTTCGATTACCGATGCTCGCGTCTTCGTCCGGGCCTTCACCGTTCTCGACGCGAAAGACTATGGCCAGTTGCACGACTTCTACCAAAAAGTGGTGGCGGCCGATCAGCAGCCACTGGTGCTCGCTGGGGAACAGGTAGGGGAAGTCCAATAATGGGCCATGGGCAATCGTCCTGGTATCGACCGGCGAAACACCAAAGCGAATTTGCGCGATTGATTTCAGGAAGGCCGCGTGCGGCTCTCACGATTGTCACCCTGGTTCTGCTGCTTTGTGCGTTGCCTCCGGTCAAACAAAGCCGGCTTGCAATGAGTCTCTCGCTGCAGGCCTTTGCCGCATCATCTCCGCATGCCCTGAGCCCCATTTCCATCGACTATCCCGAGGATGGCTCCATCTTTCCCCCCGGAATAACGCCTCCGACATTTTTGTGGCGCGATGCAGCCGGGACCACATGGGACATCGACATTTCTTTCGCCGACCACTCTGCGCCGATTCACGCAGTGTCGAAGGGCGAGCGCATGCAACTCGGCTCGATCGATCCGGATTGCGTTTCAGACTCGAATGCTGCGCCGACACTCACTCCGCAGCAAGCGGCGGCATGGACCTGGAAACCGGACGCGGCAACATGGACTGCAATTCAGGCGCACTCGGTAGGCGCTCAGGCGGATCTGACGGTGACTGGCTATCGCAACGGGCAGATCGCAAGTTCGCAATCCCACATTACCTTTACAACATCAAGGGACGACGTCAGCGCGCCAATCTTCTACCGCGATGTTCCGCTGATGCCGTCATCGGGCAATGGCGGTTCCGTGGCACCCCTCGCCGATTCCAACATTCGCCTCATTCACTGGCGCATTCGCGATATCCGCAAGCCCGAGAGCCACACGGTGCTCTCGGATATGCCCACCTGCGCCAACTGCCATTCGTTCTCTGCCGACGGCAAGACATTCGGGATGGATATCGACGGCCCAGCCAACGACAAGGGCCTCTACGCCGTAGTTCCGGTGAAGAAAACCATGACGATCCAGAGCAACGACGTGGTGCACTGGAATACCGACGGCAAAGTGGGCACAGTGCGCGTCGGTTTCATGTCGCAGGTTTCGCCCACCGGCCAGTATGTACTCAGCACATTTGCCGGCCCCGCGCTTAGCCGCATGATCGATAGCTATTACGTCACCAATTTCATGGACTATCGTTTCCTGCAGGTATTCTTTCCGACGCGCGGCATTCTGGAGTACTACAACCGTGCCACTGGCCTACGCGAACCTCTGCCGGGCGCGGACGATCCAAAGTACGTGCAGACCGACGGCGTGTGGAGTCCCGACGGAAAGTACATTGTGTTTGCGCGTGCCGATGCGCGGGACCCGCGTCCCCATGGTCAGCCTGGCGCTACCCACGCCAACGATCTGAACGAAACGCAGATTCAGTACGACCTTTATCGGATCCCCTTTAACGATGGGAGAGGTGGAAGGGCGGAGCCCATCAAGGGCGCCTCGCAGAACGGCATGAGCAACAACTTTCCCAAGATCTCACCCGATGGCAAATGGATCGTCTTCGTGCAATGCAAAAACGGCCAGCTGATGCGCCCCGACAGTCAGCTCTACATCGTTCCTGCCGCCGGAGGAACGCCGCGACGTCTTCGCGCCAACACGCGGCTCATGAACTCGTGGCATAGCTGGTCGCCCAATAGCCGCTGGCTGGTCTTCTCGTCCAAGGCGCGTTCGCCCTACACTCAGATGTACCTGACCCACATCGACGAAAACGGTGACGCGAGTCCAGCGATCCTGATCGATAACGCGACGGCCTCAAACCGCGCCGTCAACCTTCCCGAATTTGTAAACATTGATCCAGACGGGATACAACAGATCGAAGTTCACGTCGCCGACGGAGCCGAGCGAGCGAGCGGCAGTCATTAGTACGATGATTTTGGGATTTCTAAATCGTCATGAACATGGGTGCCCCATCCTTGCGAAGCAAGGGTGGGAAAGCGACAAGCCTTTGCGGTCGTGGTGCTAGCAATGCCGAACGGAAACCGACAATCAACAGAACAGATGCCCGGCTCATTCCAAATCAAACTCGGCCTCCTGATCGCTCTGCTCCTCGCAGTGTCCGGCCCTGCGTCCGCACAGACGCCCTGCACTCCGCCCGAGTCGATGAAGTCAAAATTCACAGGCCCGCCCAATCCCGACGCATTGAATGACCTTGGCGTTTGGTTCGGTGAGCAGAAGAACTACACCTGCGCCGCCGACGCTTTCGCAACTTCGCTGCAGTTGGATCCAAAGCAGAAAGACATGCCCCGCATCGCCTTCATGTTTGGCGGGAGCCTGTACTTCGCTGGCGATACCCGAGAAGCGATCGCCGCGCTGCGCGAAGCAGAGAAGTTCGGTTACCGCGACATCAAGCTGCACCTGCTGCTGGCCGAGGCGCTCGACAGCACAAAGGCTTCCGCCGACGCCGAAGCAGAATGGCGCGCGGCGCTCGATATCGTCCCAGAAAACGCCGAAACTCTCGATAGCCTTTCGAATAATCTGATCGCCGGTACTGACTACCAGGGAGTGATCACGCTGCTCGATACCGCGAGACTCAGACCCCTCTGGAGCATCCAGCAGTGCTCCAATCTCGGCCTGGCCTATGCCCGCAAGGGAAACCTCGCAGAGGCGTCCAGGGTGCTGCGTGACGGAGCAAATACATATCCCGATTCATTGCCGCTGGCTGAGAAACTGGCCGACGTCCTCACGCAAATCGGGAAAAAGGATGAAGCGGCGCAGGTGCTTGCGAACGCGCACCAGCGCCAGGCTGGCAGCGCAAAACCCGACGCACCTTAAAGCAAAACCAGAAGAACGTCGAGACAAACACAAAGCGGCGCGACCGTTGCCAGCCGCGCCGCTTTGTTCCCCACCCGGAAAGAGAATCGTTCGCTCTAGAACAGGTTCCAGAGCGACTGGTTGTAAATCTCGTGGTGGAACTGTACTTCAGGAGCCTTTACGAAAGTGCCAAGGTCGCGTGCGCAACGATTCGCAGAGGCTTGCTTCAGATCGGCGAAACGTCCCTGCACATCCGAACCCAGAACCTCGGCGATCCACTTCGATCCCTTGAAGTCGTCGATGGCCGCCTGGATGTGATCGGGCAGATAACGCTCAGCCTGTCGCAGGTTGTCGATCTTGGCAGTCGAACCGTCGACGCCCGTCTTGAAGATGGAGTAGAGAGCCAGGTAGGGATTCGCATCCGGCGCGACCGACCGCACTTCCACGCGCATCGAGCGCGAGTTGCCGATCGGCACACGCACCATCGAACCCCGATCGGTGGCAGACGCCTTGATCTGGTTCGGCGCTTCAAAGTGCGGATCGAGACGGCGATATGCATTCACACTGGGATTCAGAATCAGGCAAATGTCCAGCGCATGCGTCAGGATGCGATCAATGAACTCCCAGCCAAAGCCTGAGAGCATCTCCTGGCCCTTCGGATCCCAGAACAGGTTGGTCTTCTCCTTGGAGATCGATACGTTGGTGTGCATGCCGCTGCCGTTCACGCCGACGACCGGCTTGGGAAGGAAGCACGCCGTGTAGCCCATGTTGTTGGCGATCTGACGGCAAAGCAGCTTGTAAAGCTGGATCTGGTCCGCCGCGGCAACCACTTCGCCATAGCCGTAATTGATTTCAAACTGGCTGGGCGCGACCTCCGGGTGATCCTTCTCGTTCTGGAAGCCCATCGCGCGCTGCACTTCAGCAGCCGTGTCGATGAACTGGCGCAGTGGATCGAGCGGCAGCACATGGTAATAGCCGCCGGTGTTGATGAAGTCGAACTTTAACGTCTCGTGGTATCTCCGTTCCGCATCTTTCCCGGCAAAAAGGAAGCCTTCAATTTCGTTGGCCGCGTTGAGCGTGTAGCCCTTGTCCTTGTAGAGTTTGTCGGAGTAGGCCTTGAGAATGCCGCGGAGGTCGCCGGAATATGGCGTGCCGTCCTTGTCGATGACGGTGCCGAAAACCAGCACCTTGCCGTTGCCGAACACATCGGCGGGCACCCAGTAGAAGGCGCTCCAGTCAATGCCCAGGCGCAGGTCGCTCTCCTTCTGCGCGGTGAAGCCGCGAATCGAGGAGCCGTCGAAGGTCAGATTCTCATGGGAGCCCAGCAGAAACTTCTTGTCGTAGTCGAGCAGGTGCAGACGTCCTTCCAGGTCAGAGAACAATACCGTCACTGCCTTGATGTGCTTCTGGTCTGTCAGGTACTTGATCCGCTTATCGCGAACCTCCTCGATCGGCAACCGGCTCAAGCGGTCTGCCTTGGCTTGCAGGTTCAGTTCTTCAAGCTCCTCGTACGAGAGGGCAAGAAAATTCCGGTAGTCCAATGACATAGTTCTCCTTCCAACTGACAAGTGTGTTGTTGGGCATTCAGTGGTAAGTCTAAGGTTCCCTGTATAAGGAATCCGTGAAGATTGCCGCGTGGAGTTGCCTACCGGTGCCGTGCCACAAGCACCATCAATAACAGAATAACAACTGGAATCAGGGCGAGCGCCGTGTAGTAGAGGGCCTGGCGCGTCGCGTGCGATTTTCGCTTGTTCCAGTCGCGCAATTCCACGCGGTCTTCCACCCCGACTTCGTGTAAATGCTGCAGATCATGTGCAAATTCATCGGCGCGTGCATATCGGTTCTGCGGATCGCGTTCGAGCGCGCGATACAGCACCTCCTGCAACTGCGGCGAGATCGACGGCTCGGCCACCGTGGGAGGCAGCGGATAGTTCAGCAGCCGGTCGTTCATGATTTCCATGGGCGACGATCCTGAAAAAGGCAGTCGCCCCGTAAGCATCTCGTAGAGGATGACGCCCATGGCATAGATGTCAGAGCGTCCGTCGCCCCGCTTACCCTTCACCTGCTCAGGCGAGATATAGTCCGCAGTCCCCAGTGTGGCTGTGAAGTTGGCGTAGGTAAGGCGTCGAGCGCCCGCATCTCCGGCGATCCCAAAATCGATCAGCTTGATGTTGTCGTTGGCGTCGACCATGATGTTCTCCGGTTTCAGATCCCGGTGGACGACGCCCTGCTCGTGAATGTATTCGAGCGCTTCGAGTACTTCGATGGCGATGCGGATGGCGCGGTCTTGCGGAATGCGGCCTTCGCCGAGGATGGTGCGCAACAGCCTGCCGTCGCACCACTCCATCACCATGTAGATGCGCGACCGTTTCTCTCCACCATAAACGCGCATCACCATGGGGTGGTCGAGCTTCTCGCCGATGTCGGCCTCCCGTTTGAATCGATCGAAGAGGATCGGGTCGGCTTCCATGTCCGGGTGCGGAATCTTGAGGGCAACGACGCGATTGTCGCGGGTATCGACAGCGCGAAAGATTGACGCCATACCGCTTCGCGCCACCGGGGCTTCAATGCGGTACGCGTCGATTTGCGAGCCGGTTTCTATGGTGTCGAGGAGGCCCATCGGGCGAAATTCTCCAGTGCTTGCGTTTCTTCTACTCTATCGGGATTGAGGGGCGTAACTCTAAGGATTTCGTAAGTCTTTGCGGCAACATCAGGAGGGAAGCCGATAGGGACGCCCGCGATACATGCCCACTTGTTCGACCGAACGGATGCGCACCACCTGCGCCGTGGTGTTGTCATTGCCGTCGATCTCGATTGCGCGCGCGACCAATTCTTGCGCGATCTCATCGATCGGCTTGTTCTGCGACACGATGGAGGCGATCGTCGTCTCGGGCATCTCATCGTGCAGGCCGTCAGAGCACAGCACCAGGATGTCGCCAGGCGCAACGTTCAATGCCGTGGTGTCGGGCGAGACAAACATCTCAGGTCCAAGTGAGCGGATCAGTACGTGGCGCGAATCGGATGTCGCAACGTCGGCGGCGGATATCACGCCCATCTTGCGTTGCTCGTTGACCCACGTATGGTCTTGCGTGATCTGCTTTGCGACACCATTGCGCACCAGGTAGCAGCGCGAGTCGCCCACGTGCGAGACAATGGCCTGGTCATGGCGCAGGGCACATGCCACGGCCGTAGTTGCCATCTTCTTTCCGCGAAATTCCTGGGCCAGCGTCCGATCGTGGACTGCGGCATTCGCGTGCTGCACCAGGCGCGGAAGCAGGCTGATAAGCATGGCGCCGCCTTGTGCCTTCTCGAATTCCTGTACGAGAACCGAGACAGCAGTGGATGAAGCGATTTCGCCCAGGTCCATTCCACCTACGCCATCGGCAACGACAAAGAGAAAACCGTGTGAACGGGCCTGGTGGCGGGAATTGGGAATAAACGACCCCATGGCGTCTTCATTGTTCGTGCGTACTTTGCCGGGATCGCTTGCCTGACCAAACACGACATCCAACATGGACCGGTCGCCTCACTCGGGGACCCCACGAACGGGTCCTATGTTCGTGGAGTGATTCATTCGCTGGGTGGTTTCCGCTCGCGGCCTTAGGAATCGAGCCGAGAAGGAATTCCACCCAGCATTTGTGTTTGGCTGTCGAGAAATTATCGCCGGTCTAGCCAGCGACCTTCCTCGCCTCCAGCAACACTGACTTGCCCTTCGCCTTCGATGATCGCAGGAAGTAAACCGCACCGTACAGGCCCCAGACGCCGGAAATACCAAGCGCCGTCAGCGGTTCCATCTTAGTGCCGAGATTGAAGAACGGTCCAAGCACGTAGACGGCCATGCAAGCCAGGTTAGCCAGCAATCCCAGGCCGGGAATCAGTGTGTGTTTCACAAAGCTGTGGTCAGGCCGCTTGTGGAACGCCACCATGCACAGGAAGCAGCTGAGAGCATACAGAATGAAAGTGCCGAAGTTGGATGTGAGTGTGATGGTCAGCAGGGAATTGGGCAGCGAAGCCAACCTGTCGTGCGTCGAATAGCCGAAGCTCGAGAACAGGCCGTGCGGCAATGCAGCGATGGTTGCGTCGGTCGGCGCGCTGCCATCGGCAAACACCAGCGACACTGCGATGCAGCCGATGATTGCGGAGATCGCAGCCAGCGTCCAGATTGCACGGCGTGGCGTGAGCGACTCGGCGTGGAGCAAGCCGAAGTGTTCAGGTGCCTCGTCGTCTTTGCCCATCGCGTAGGTCACGCGAGCCCCGGTATTCATGCAACTGAGCGTAGTGCCGATGAGCGCGAGGAACACTGTGACCGCTTCGACGATCATGAAGTACTTGCCGTGCCCTTGTCCCAGCAGAGCGTCTCCAACAATAATCATCATGTCGCCGATCGGTGCCGCCGATCCCGCGGCACTTTGCATCGTATACCCCGAGTTCAGAAAGTAGTTTGCGGCAAAATACTCGATCAGATAGCAGACCAGTCCCTGAATCAGCAACGAAGCAATTACGGCGATTGGAATATGTTTAGTCGGGTTCTTAGCTTCGCCGCCCATTGTAGTTACTGATTCAAAGCCAACCAGGATCAGAATGGCGACGGTAGCCTGGATAAATACCCAGCTGAATTTGTGCGGCGAGACCACGGACTTCGCGCTTGTATGCGTGAGAATATTGCCGCTGGCATCGGTTGCCGGATAGTCAATGGTGAACGCAACCGGTTTGCCGGCCGCATCGAGCTGAGGCTGGGGAACGCCGCTTGCGTCACGAACGATGGAGCCGTCCTTGGCGGTGGCGAACTGGTAGGTATAGGTCGCGAGAGACTGCCCGTCGTAGTTGAACGCCGGCGAACCAGCGGGATGATTGGCGCGATATCCCAGTGCGAGCACGCTGAAAACCAGCAATGCGGAAATCTGGATAACATTGATGGCCAGGTTTACCGCCGTCGATGCGCCTGCGCCCTTCTGGGCGATCCAGGCCACAAAGAACGAGAAGACGATGGCGACCATGGCCATAAAGACCGGCCCGGGATTCGATCCGCTGATGAAGCTCGGATAGAAAAACCCGACAACGTAGCCAACGAAGATGCCGGTGGTCGCCACCATCACTCCGGGATAAACCCAGTAGTAGAGGTGAGAGCCCCAGCCGACGATGAACTTCGCGATTCGCGCGTATTTGAAAGCCTTGTCCTTGGAGAGCAGGGCCTGCTCAGCGTAGTAGTAGCTGGATCCTGTGCCTGGATAAAGCTTGGAGATCTCCGCGTAGGCTACGGCCGTGGCCAGGCAGAGGCCCAGCGCAAGCAGAATGCCCCACCACATTGCCGGTGCAGTGGAAGGCTGGCCCGCGGTCCCTGTTGTCGCCTGGATGAAAAACGTTAACCATAGAAAGGCGCCGGGAGCAATCAGCGCCATTGCATTGCTGGTCAACCCGGTAAGGCCCAAAGTTGCCTGCATCTGTGGTGCTTTCTCTTCAGCCATGTAGATTCTCCTGGAGATTAAATTCTTAGAGTCGGCTCCCGCGGGTTGAACTGCGGGATGTTGTGAGGCTCGCCGGATTGCGATCGGGCCACAGGCGTTCAGGGTTCGGGGTTACATGAATGCTACGTATGCACTAATGAAGATGAAATGAAGAAACCTGCTCTTCTGAGTGCATGCGCCCCCGCTTGCAGGCATGCCACCGCAAGGACGGAAAGATTCTCAACAATTCGGCTATTTTTCGGTCACGTTTTTGCCGAAGATGAAGCCGAATTCAAGTACGCTTCGGAATTGGTTGGCAGCCGTTCCTGTGGTGCCAAAGACGCTTCCCGGCGTGTAGTCTGTTGCATGCACCACCGCGAGATCGCCGCGAACGAACACGCCTCCCTTTTGGTAGGTTGGCGTCGCGGTGAAAGTGGTGCCGGAGCTGCCGGCCCCAAAGCCCAGCATGTTCACCGACCCGTCGGTTGTATTGCCCGAACTCGTCAGGTATTCCACGCGCGCCGGAAGCGAGAAGCCGCTCTTGAAGGCGTAGCTGACGTTGAGCGCGCCGCCGGTTGCGGATGTGCTCTTGATAACGCCTACCTTCGCGTTGGTTGGCAGCTTGCCGTACTGGAAATACGGCGAAACGATCCACCGGCCCTTTGTGAACGTATAGATCACCGCGTGCATGTAGCCGTTGTTCTGGATCGGCGTCGCCGCCGTTTCAAATTTGGTCTGTCCGAGGTTCCCCATCCCGTCGTACACCAGGCTATGAGGCCCCTTCGTGAGAGTGGCCGAACCCGAGAGCCACGAGTAGCGGTTGGAATAGTATCCGTCGTTCCAGCTGAACGCGGCGCTCAGGTACTTACCCATAGTTTGATTCACCTGGATGCCGCGATTGATTGCGTTTTCCTGGTTCCAAACGATGCCGCGCTCGATGTTGAAGTTCTGGTACGTAAAGGTGGACTCCGCACCCATCAGCGTGGGAAGAGAGCCGATAAGGAACTGCGTATTCTTGGCCGCCTGCAACTTCAGATAGGCGACCGGAACGGGTCCATAGAAATTTTTCATCGTGTCCTGGGCATTAACAAACGGCGCTGAAAGTGCCTGCATGGTGTAAATGCCCGCCTGGATGAAGTACTGCACCTTCCCGTCCGCTCTTTGAATGAAAACACTTCCGTTGCTCAGAGTGGCCTGCGCACTGTCGTCTCCCGGCACGTGGTTGTTCTGGAACTGCGAGAAACCGGTCACAATGCCATTGACGTTCAGCTTGCCCAACGGTCCTGCGTCGAAGGTGGCCGGCGGCAACCATTGCAGCGGACCAGTCAGAACAAACGTGGAAAGAGGGGCTGGGGCAGCTGCGGGAGTTGGATCGGCCTGCGCCGCTGACGCAGAAGTTAGTGCCGCTGCAGGCGCCGGCGTGGTCGGAGCTTGAGCGCCCGCCGCAACGGCTGTGGAGAGCGCCGCGGCGCTCAACGATTGGAGAATGATGTGATTTACCTTGCTGAGCATCGACACAATTCCTCCTGAACAAGATTTGGGTATGAATCAAATGAGTTTTTATGCGAGAAGTGAGGTTGTTGACTCAATCTCTCTGGTGCGGACTACCTTTTGGGTGGGCCACGGAAAGGCACACGGGGACGGTGTCTTTGCCGGGGCAAAGATAATGAAGTCATGCGCCTTGAGCGCTGTTCCCTTTTGGGGTTTTTGAATCGCTGCGGCTTAACACAAGTAATGCAAACAATGCATAAGGAACGGATGAGGATTGAAGAAAGAAATTCGATATTTCAGCCGCCGCATCGCACGCCGAACAACTCGAATTGGCGGGGCTTTGCAATGAACGACATTGAAGCCGCGCAGAGGGTCCACGCCGCTCCTTCGCATAAAGATCAAATGAGGAACTGTTAATATCTAGACACAATCTCCCTGCGCACGATGCCAGCCCACCTGGAAAAAAAGAAGGTGCACGCGGGGAGTTCTCACTGAAGTCGGCGCAATCCTTGAAGATCGGCGCGCAGACTCAGGAGAAAGAACTTCGAGTCATAGCCGCGGAGTTTCCTGGTTGCTCACGGTCAACGGGATTGAGTTGCGCTCATCCAACTGCCCGGGTGCTCCTCCTCATGGCATCCGAAGGAAAGGCCGGTAACGGTTGTCTGGAACCTACATTCCGCTCCGCGCCTCATTTGCGTCGCGACGCTCGCGCGGCTCCGGGCTGCAGGTGCTCCTGTTCTCAACGGAGTGCGCTCTCGGCATCGTCTCTGTAGTGCTCGTGGGGGTCTTTGCGCACTGGCTGCAATGGCTGCTTCCCGTCGCCGTAGTGCTCTATCTGCTCATCGTTGTGCCCACCGCTCTCTGGTGCGGATTCTGGCAGGCCGTGATCGTCTCGCTTTCCGCGGTGGTCGTGCATAGCTACTTTGCAGCGCGCTTCAACAGGCTCAATCCGGCCACCGATCCGGCAAACTCCGTCACACTCGTGGCGTTCATTCTCACCGCCCTGGTCATCAGCCGCCTGTCCGCGCGCGTCACGGAGCACGCACGCGAAACCGATTCCTGGGGCGGCCAGATGCAGGATCTCTACGAGTTCACGCGGCGCACGCTGCAGATGAATCTGCACGTAGAACCCGGCGCCCAGCTCGTCGAACTGGTGCATGAGATATTCGCTCTCGAGGCCGTCGTCATCTTCGACGCGGATCTGCACGAGACTTACCAGGCCGGCTTCTGGAACGTCGATCCGCAAGAGCTCGCTCAGAACGTTTATTTCTTCGAGACGTCGGACGACGATCCGGAGACAGGCATTGCACGCCGTGTGGTTCGTCTTGGCGCCGCACCCATCGGTGCGGTTGTCCTGCGCGGCGACACCAGTCCATTGACCAACAATGCAATTGCATCTCTGGTGGCCATCACTTTCGACCGCTACCGCGCCTTCGCTAACGAGAGCCGCATCGAAACCGAGCGTCAGACCGAGCAGCTTCGCTCTACCGTGCTGGATGCGTTGGCGCACGAGTACAAGACGCCGCTCACCGCCATACGCGCAGCCTCCACCGGACTCAATGAGATGGGCAAGCTTTCCGCAGGCCAGGGCGAGCTCGTCTCGCTCATCAATGAGCAGGCCGACCTGCTCAACGATTTGACGACGCGCCTGTTGACTACTGCGCGGCTCGATGCCGGCGAAGTCACCGTTCATGCGTTGCCTGTCGGCGTTGCCGCCCTGATTGACGAAGTCGTTGCCAGCCTCAGCGAGCGGCTGGCCTCGATGAAGGTCGCAATCGATATGCCCGACGACACCCTCGTGCTCTGCTGCGACCGGCGCTTGATCACGATGCTTTTATCGCAATACATCGACAACGCCTGCAAGTACGCGATTTACGGCACCACGATCACCATTCGCGCCATCCAGTCAAAGGCCGAGGTCATCTTCTCGGTGCACAGCTTCGGCCCGGTCATTCCCATTGCCGATCGCGAACGCATCTTCGATCGCTACTATCGTTCGTCGGGCTCAGCCAATCGCGCCACCGGCACCGGCATCGGTCTGTCGGTAGCCAAGCGCGCGGCGACGATCCACGATGGATACGTCTGGGTCACCAGCGACCAGGATGAAGGCAACACGTTTTATGCGGCCATCCCATCCCAGGCACGAAAGAGGGAATCGTAATGAACCAGCCCGCCATTCGCATTCTGATCGTCGATGATGAATCCGCCATCCGCCGCGCGCTCAGGCCGCCGCTCGCCGAGCTCGGATTTGAATTCAGCGAAGCCTCGCGCGGAGAGGAGGCGCTCCAGTTGCTGCGTTCCAGCCCGTACGACGTGGTGCTTCTCGACATCAATATGCCGGGCATCGGCGGAATTGAGACTTTACGCCGTATCCGCACATTTGCACCCCGCCTGCCCGTGCTGATGCTGACGGTGCGCGACGGCGAAAGCGAAAAAGTGGAAGCGCTCGAACTCGGAGCCGATGACTACATCACCAAGCCCTTCAGCACCCGTGAGCTGATTGCACGCATCCGTACGGCGGTCCGCAGGGTGCATGCCCCGGCACGCGCCGAAGATGCGCCCATCGAGATTGGAGAGATCCGCCTCAACCCGTCGAAGCGTAGCGTGACCCGCGGCGGCCAGCCCGTCCATCTCACGCGCAAGGAGTACGAGATTCTCTACACCATGATGAGCCGCGCGGGCCGCGTCGTCTCTTACGCCAAGCTGCTCACCGCCGTGTGGGGCGCGGAATGCCGCGAAGAGGTCGAGTATCTGCGCACCTTCATTCGCCAGTTGCGCAAGAAAATCGAGGACGATCCATCAAAGCCGCTCTACCTGCTGACGGATGTATACGTGGGCTATCGCTTCGCCGACGCGCAGATGCTGCAAGATGCGGCGGTCGATCCTGCATCTGCCGGACCCGAAGTCAGCGAACATGTGTCGGAAAACGCGTCCTAGCGATCCAGTTCGAAGGGGACTTGGATACACTACCGCTACCCAACGGGCAACCTCTTCCAAGGTCTCACGATTGTGAATTCAACCTCGATAGCCTTGTCCGAGCATCGGTATTTTTCAGTTGTAGCAGTCGCTGTCACAGTGACAGTACTCGCAGGATTCATACCGCTCTACACGTTGCGTCTCTTGCGTCACGACCCGAATCTGACGCTGCTCGTGCATGCTCACGGATTCGTGATGACGGCGTGGATTGCGCTGTTTCTGACACAAACTTTGCTGATCGCGAGGCATCGCGTCGATCTGCACCGACGGCTTGGGATGTTCGGCGTGGGGCTTGCATCGCTTGTGATTCTGGTAGGCATGCCTACTCTGGTGAATGCCGCCGCACGCAGGTCGCACGATGTTCACAGTACCCGGTTTTTGTGGATGCTGGCCGCTTTTGACGGCCTTGCTCTGGTTGTGTTTGCTGGACTGGTTGGCGCTGCCATTTTTCTCCGCCGGCGTGGCGACTATCACAAGCGGTTGATGCTGCTGGCGACGCTCAGCCTGCTTGGTCCCGCATTCGGTCGCCTCACTGAATATGCGAGAGGGTTTCGAGGCAACAGTGATTTTGGGGTATTGCTCCTCTGCGTGGGGACCGTTCTGGTGTGCGCCCTTGTCGACACAATGAGATCGCATCGACTGCATCCGGCGTTTGTCTGGGGAGGAGTGTCCGTCATTGGCATGGATGTGGCTACTTACATAGCCAAGATCATGCTCTAAGATGGCCGCGCAATCTGACGCGAGTACAAGTGTGTCGGACGCGAGACATACAGAGTTGCCGAAGAAACGCGTCACACGCTCGATATACGCGGAGCCACTACATCCTCCAGACTTGATACGGCATCTGACTTTATTCAGGGACTCCGATTTAGCACCGGCTTTAGCGTTTTACCTTGCAGGTTTCCTCAAACTCAGGCACCATTTCTGGTGCTGATCGATTCGGCAGCAATAAGTCTTCAGGTGAAGCAATGAGCAGCAACGCGGAATTTCATTCAAGCACTACTCCAATATTCTGGGGCGAGATTGCTCCCTGCGAGCACATTGCGCAGTTCTATGAAAATGACGACGTTTTGCTGGACACGCTTTTCGGATTCGTGGCCGGTGGCCTGACGCGGGGCGAGAGCACCATCGTGATCGCAACGCCAGAGCATCTTGAAGCTTTGGAACGTCGATTGGCCGCCACCAACGGCGAACTGGTAGCTGCGTTGATGGAGGATCGATACATAGCCCTTGATGCCAGCACCGCCCTCAACAGCTTCATGGTGGATCACTGGCCAGACGATCAGCTATTTACCAACTTCGTTACCGGTTTGCTCAGACGCGCGCAAGTTAACGGCAGTCGCGTGCGCGCATTTGGAGAAATGGTGGCGTTACTTTGGGCGAGAGGCGACACCGGGGCTACAGTCCGGCTTGAGCACCTATGGCAACAGTTCTGTCTGAGCCAGTCGTTCTCGCTTTTCTGTGCATATCCAAAGGCTGGGTTCACCAAGGCCCCGACAAATTCGATGGCCGAAATATGCGCCGCGCACTCCCGGCTTGTCTGACCTCAATTCAGAAGCGTCTAAGTAATCAGCCATAGCGTTTGGTGGTTGGCCACGTCTCTGGGAACCCACCCGGCATAACGCGAGGGTGCCCCATTTCTGGATTCCCAGGCCAGGGATTTCACAACCTTCAATTCACCACACCATCGCGCCTTGGTCTTCGATCCATGTATCCCGTCAAATCACTTTTCCCTCGACGTCATTAGGAAACATGCACTCAACTCGCAGTTCCTGCGCAGTAATGCACTGCGGCGTACCGACGGTTGTGATCAAAGAAAAGTATGAGAAGCGCTCGTTTCCTCGCCGAAAGGTAACAGGCAACACAGGACTCTGAGGAGCCAGAGGCGGCTTCAATCCTTCGATGCCGGGATACTTACGCAGCCGCTGCAGCAGCTCTTGGAGCCCTGCATCCACCACCTGCCCCACCGCTTCCCGCCGCACCCTTTGCAGCAGGCCGGCAGCAACCCTTTCCCAATCCTCAACAAAGGGCCGCAGCCCCGCTGGATCGAACATCAGGTCAAGCAGATTGCGTGGCTTGGGTCTCATGTCCAGATCGACGAAGGAGCCAAAGAATCGCGGCGCGGCCTCATTGGTTCGCACCACGTTCCAGTGCCGGTCCAGCACAAGCGCTGGATGAGGCTCATGTTGCCGCAGCATCCGGTCGATTGCCCGGGTTACGATCGCCATTTGCTCGGCATCCATATTTTGCTCGCTGTATTGCGGGGCGTATCCCGACGCGAGCAGCAGAACATTCCTCTCGCGTAGGGGAATGTTCAAAGCATCGGAAACGATGGAAAGGAAGTCCCGGCTCGGCGCACTCCGCCCGCTCTCCACAAAGCTCAGATGACGCTGTGAGATGCCGGTGTCCATCGAGAGGCCGAGTTGGCTCTTGCCGCGCAAGTGTCTCCAGTGGCGCAGCAATTCGCCGAGCTGAGGAACTGCGGGAGTGGAATGCGTTCTCATCACGATCTCCTCCTGTCAACGCCAGGCCGGGCGACGGAACCTTTCCAGTGGCCGACTCCCCGGGGTACCATTTTCCACCTTCACCCTCGCCAGGCGTACTGCCGGAATGGATCTTCCAGCGGCGGATTGGCGATGGTTCCAGCGTAGTTTGTGATCGTCGAAGCTGCCACTATGGCGACAACTTCCAAAACCTGTTCCTTCGTGAAGCCGGCAGCGATGAACGAATCGAATTCCTGATCGCTCAGGTGCCCGCGCTTCTCAATGAGCGTTCTTGCCAAGGTGGAAAGCGCAGCAAATCGCTTGTCCATGGGCACGCGCCGCTCCCGAATAGTTTCAGTCTCTTCAGAACTGACTCCCTGTTGGAGCGCCAGGGCCGTATGGAACGCCACGGCATAGTTGGAAGAATTCGCGACTGCATCTGTCAGGAGGACGATTTGAATCTCCGGCTCGGTGAGGCTGCTGCTGTGAACCTGTTGAAACACGCCCACGAGGGAATTGATGAGCTTCGGTGAATTTGCAATCGTGGCCGCGAGGTTGGGTAGAACACCAAACGCCTGCTGCAGCTGTTCGAGCCCCGACTTTGAACCTGCGGGAGACGAAGCGATCGTATGAATCGGATAGTTCGGCATGTGATCCTCCAGTGTGATCTGTAGCGCCACAGATGATTCTGGGCGGCTACTGACCTAATATCGGATAGTTTGCGAGGCGCAGCAATTACCTCGCAGGTAATCGGCGGGTGGCACCACATCACGGGGAATTCCACCGGCACAAACACGCCCATTCGATTCCGCTAATGTGTAAATATCACTCATACGGACGAAGATCCTTATTGAAGCCGAGAATTCGGAGGGGAGCAATCATGCAGGACGAACAGATCCGTGAAGTCTTAAATGCGCATTGGCATGCGTCTGCAGGCGGGGATCTAGACGCGGAGCACGAAATTTACGATGACAATGCCATATGCGATTATCCCCAGTCGGGCGAGCGCATCCTGGGGAGAAGCAATCTGCAAGCCTTGCGAAGTCATCACCCTGGCAAGCCGTCAGGCTTCAACGTCAGGCGAATGCTCGGGAAAGGCGATCTTTGGGTTACGGAGTACACCATCACCTACGAGGGTCGGCCTGCGTACACAGTAAGCATCATGGAATTCCGCAACGGTAAGGTAGTGCACGAGACGCAGTATTTCGCAGATCCCTTTGACGCACCAGATTGGCGAAGCCAATGGGTTCAGCAGATAGCGTGACGCCGCGCTAAGAACGCTTGGTGCTGAAAGCGGTAAAGGAGCATCCGGGAAAGGACACACTTCACCTCTGCAGGAACATCTTCACGGCTACGCCTAGCAGACACGCAGCGAAGACACGTCGGAGTTGCAGCCCAGCCGCGAACTGCGCAAACGTCCCTCCGAAGTAGCCGCCGACAAAAAAGCCTACGGCCAGCAGCATTGCCAGCTTCAAGTTGACGTGACCGGCGTTGTAGTACTTCCAGAACGCCAGGGCGCCAATTGGGAGAAGCATTGTCGCGAGCGAAGTTCCTTGAGCGCTCTTTTGATCCATACCGTATCCGTACACAAGGATCGGGATCAGGAAAATGGCACCCCCCAATCCAATCATCCCCGAAATGACCCCAATCACCACTCCAATTGCCAGGGGAAGGAGCAAATTCATTGGAAGCCTCCATTTTTTTCTTGACTCAGTCTGTGAACGAGCATATATGTCGTGTTGCGTAGTAGTACACCGTATGCCATGCGAATGCAACGAGAAAATGACGAGCGAGCGGAATTGAGATCCAGACGACGCCCGCGTCGAATTGAAGGATGGTTCCATTGGGCAAGAAACGAACGATCGAATCCTATTTGCCGCTGACTCCGGCGCTCTTCCATGTCCTGCTGGCGCTCGCCGATGGTGAGAAGCACGGTTACGTGATCAGCAAGGAGATTGCGCGCAGGACCGACAACGAAGTCAATCTGAGCACGGGGACGCTGTACGGCATCATCAAGCGACTGCTCGAAGACGGGATGATTGAAGAATCTTCAGAGCGTCCGGACTTCAGCCTGGACGACCAGCGACGGCGCTACTATCGCCTGACGAAGCTGGGCAGGACAGTGGCTGAAGCTGAAGCCGAGCGGATGGAGCGCGTATTGGCACTGGCGCGTTTGAAGAATGTTCTGGGCCCGCAGAACGCCTGAGGTGAACCATGCGAGTCAGAACGAATCCAACTGCGCAAGAACGGTTCTTGAGTACGCTCCTACGCCTGCTTCCGACAGACTTTCAGGACCGTTTCGCAGGTGAGATGCGGACACTTTTCCGCGACCAGCAGCGTGATGCAAGGGATGCGGGGCGTTTTGCATATTTGCGGTTCTTCGTGAATACCACCTGCGGGCTGATCGCAACCGCGTTCCGAGAGCATCGGGAGATTCTGTTCCAGGATGCGGATTACGCGCTCCGGCTGATGCGGAGGGATTTGTCGTTCACGATAGCCGTGATCGCGATTCTAGGGATGGCTATTGGGGCGAGTACGACGGCATTCATCGCGGCGAATGCAATTCTGATACAGCCTCTACCGTTTTCTGGCGGCAATCACCTGATACATCTTCAACAGCGCCAGCCCGGGGTCGGCGTGGAGAACATGGGGTTCTCCGTGAAGGAAATCGAAGACTATCGGTCGCAAAACCATACCCTCGATGCGCTGGTCGAATTCCACGAGATGACGTTCAGCCTGCTTGGCGGTCGAGAGCCCGTCCGCGTGGACACTGGGGTGGTTTCTGCGAATTTTTTCCGCATTCTGGGAGTGACGCCGCTCTATGGCCGCTCGTTTATGGATGAGGACGACACGCCGAATGCGCGTCCCGTACTGATACTTAGCTACAACTTCTGGAAAAAAAGCTTCGGTGGCGACCCCAACGTTGTTGGCCAGAAGTATTCCATGAACGACAAAGAGCATGTCGTGGTCGGTATCTTGCCGCCGATCCCACAGTTTCCCTCTGAAGTCGATGTGTACATGCCCACTGTGGCATGCCCCACGCGTTCCGGGGAGCACGCGATGCATGAGCGCCAGTGGCACATGATGAATGTGTATGCAACGCTCAAGCCCGGGGTAACGCTGGCCGAGGCGCAAACCGATCTCAACCAGATTGCCAAGCGCCTGCAGGTCGCATACCCGGATGATTATCCGATTGCGAAGGGCTACGAGATCGGCTTGCGGCCGGTCCATGAAGAGCTCTCCCACGATATTCGTCCAGTGCTGATCGTGCTCTCTGCGGCTGTTGGCCTGCTGCTGCTGCTGGCATGCACGAACGTGACGGGAATCATGGTTTCGCGAATGCTGGCGCGCACCCGGGAACTGGCTGTTCGGACGATCCTCGGAGCAGGTCGAAACCGAATCCTGCGCGCCATGATAACGGAAGGCATCATGCTCGCGATCTTCGGCGGTTTAGCCGGATTGATCTTTGCGTATGGGAGCCTGGGGTTGCTGGTGAGTTTCACAGCGAAATTCACCAGCCTTGCCTCACAACTCAGTTTTACGCAGGGCGCGATCGTTTTTTGTCTTTTGCTCTCGTTGGCGTGTGGGGTTGTGATCGGAATGGCGCCATCCATTGGAGTGCGCTTCATGCCGCCGTTCACGATGGAGAGAGGCAATGTCAGCGTATCCGGTCGAATCAGTTCGAAGACCCGCGGCGCGCTGGTTGCGGCGCAGCTTGCGTTTTGCGTGATCCTTCTGGTGGGGGCCGGCCTGGCGCTGCGTACCGTGCTCCATCTGGAACGAGTCGACGCGGGATTTCAACCAAGCGGGGTCCTTACGTCGCGCATATACATTTTGAACGGAACGCACCAGGAGTTCTTCAAGCAACTTCTGCAGCGCATACGACGCCTGCCTGGAGTAGAGTCCGCCGGATTGGCGAGTACGATACCGCTGCACGACGCTGTATCAGACGGGCCTGTGCCGATCGAGGTTCGCGACGCGGAAGCCATCCAGCGCAACGAAACCAGGCCCAACCCTCCGGTTATTCGAATCGTGACGCCGGATTATTTCCGCACGCTGGGCGCTCGTATCCTTGCCGGCCGCGACTTCAGCGAGCAGGACACGAAGGAAGCGACGCCGGTCGTAATAGTCAACCAGCACCTTGCCAGCCACTATTGGCCGAATGGCAGCGCGGTGGGAAAGCAGATTGCCGTCTCGCCTGATAAGTGGCTCTCCATTGTCGGAGTCGTAAGTGACGTCCGCCACGTCGGACTCGATCAGGACCCCAGCGATGAGGTATACGGGTCGCTGGCGGAATCCTCTCAGGCTGCAATGAGCCTGGTTATCCGGAGTCCGCAGACCTCTCCGGATCTGGGAGCCCAGCTTAGGTGGATTGCGCATGACATCGATCCGAAAGCCGTGGTAGCGGATGTGCGTCCGATGATGCAAGTGCGCAGCGACTGGCTTGCATCTCGGCGCATGACCGCGATGTTCCTGAGCGTCTTCGCGGTGATTGCGTTATGTATCACGGCATCAGGCATCAGCGGAATGATGGCGCTCACTGTGGGAGAACGAAAACATGAGATCGGCGTGCGGCTTGCGGTCGGGGCGACGCCAGGCACCGTCATCCTGTCAATGATGAAGCAAGTGCTGGTTCTCATGATGATTGGGTTGGGGACAGGATTTGGAGGGGCCTGGATGATGTCGACGTCCATGTCGCACATCATTTCCGGTATCGCACCTCGCGACGCAATCACCTTCGCAGTTTCGTCGGCGCTGCTGATCGCAGTGACGATGGCTTCATCGTTCGTGCCACTGACTCGAATTGCCAAGCTCGATCCGGTTGTGTTGCTAAAGGCAGAGTGAACTCATGCTGGAAAAGGAAGCGATGCTGAGAGAGATGACAAGCAAGGCGGCGCTTCCGTTGATCGGAGCCGCCGTCTTGAGCACGGCGTTTCAACGCGTTTACGCCCAGGATGACCCCCGACCGACAGTGCGCACGGAGATGCTGGTATCGACTACATGGCTGCAGCAACACCTTAATGACCACGACCTGATTGTCGTGTACATCGGACGCGACCGAAGTCAATTCGATTCCGGACACATACCGGGCTCACGTTTTGTGCGGCTCGACGAGTTGGTTGAACAGCACAAGGACTCGCTGAACGAGCTCCCATCGGTCGAGGACCTGCAGGCTACGTTCGAAAGCCTGGGAGTGAGTCAGCAATCGCGCTTGATACTTGCCGACGATACCGGCGGCGTTCTGGCGGCACGAGCTTTCTTCACCCTCGACTACCTCGGACTCGGGGATCACGCGGCCCTATTGGACGGAGGTATGAAAACGTGGAAGGCGGAATTGCGAAGGACGTCGAAGGAAGAGCCTCTTGTAGCTCGCGCCGAGTTCATCCCGCATGTTCATCGCGACATTCTGGTCAGCACTGCGCAAATGCGAAGACTGAGCTTTGGTGCCGGCAAGGGTGTTTCCGATTACGCATTACTCGATGCAAGACCGGTGGCCGAACATACTGGCATTGTGAATTCCGAATCCATCTCTCAGTCCGGGCACATCGCCGGATCGCGAAGCTTGTATTGGAAGAGGTTGATTCGCTCCGACGCGGATCCGCAACTGCTAAGTCCGGAAGAACTGCAACAGCGATTCCAAGATGCAGGCGCCGGGTCGAGTAGGACGGTTGTCACCTATTGCCGAACCGGAATGCAGTCGTCATTTACGTATTTTGTCGCAAGGTATCTGGGATACCGGGCTGCCATGTACGACGGCTCGATCTACGAGTGGGTTCGCACCGCCGGCAACATACTTGTGCGCTCACCCGCTCTACAGCGGGCGACCGCTACTCATCAACAAAAACATCTCACCCGATGAAGGAACTAATATGAAACGAAATTCCATGTTGTCGATAGTCGCCGCGTGTTCGCTGTTCAGCCTTTTCAGTTTGTCTGGCAGTGCCGCGTCCAAAAGTTCAACAGATGCCGGTCCTGCGCATCCGGAACTGGTTGTCTCCACTCAATGGCTGGCTGGCCACCTGGCTGATCCGAACCTGGTGATCGTGCATATCGGCCATGACGAAAGCGACTATCGCGCAGCCCATATCCCCGGCGCACGATATCTGTCGATGGACAAATTCGCCACCGGTCAAACCGCGCCGGGAACCGAACTGCTGCCCCCAGACCAGTTGAAGAAGAACCTGGAGGAAATCGGGATTGGTGACGACTCGCGCGTAGTGTATTACGCGCCTGACTGGGACCCAATGGCAACCCGTCTCTTCTTTACCCTGGACTACCTGGGACACGGAAACCAAGCTGCACTGCTCGATGGCGGCCTTGACCAGTGGACTCGAGAAAACCGGCCCACCTCGACAGAGACCCGAGACGTTAAACCCGGGAGCCTGACAGTCCATCTGCATCCTGAGATCATTGCAAAGATGGATTACATGAAGAGATTAGTTGGCGATCCGGAGAAGGAAATCGTTATCGTCGACGCTCGTCCGTCGAAGCGTTATCGCAACGGTCACTTGGGCGGCGCCCAATCGCTCTACTGGGAGAACGCGCTGGTCAGCGAGAAAGAGCCCTTGCTGAAATCGCCGGAGCAACTTCGGCAGCTCTTTACCGCGGCCGGAGTCACCGGCAAGACGAAGGCCGTTTCGTATTGCGAAGTCGGCTTGCAGGCCTCGTATGTGTACATGCTGGCGCGTTACCTTGGCTTTGACGCCGCGATGTACGACGGTTCTTACAGAGAATGGAGTGACGCCAAACAACAAGTGGTACGGGGAGACTCTGCCCAGTAGCGGGCAGCCTCTTGATTTTCAGTCCCGCATCGGTAGTACCGAACCGAGTGAGGCATCGTTGTGTTCGGAGAATTCACGCCTTTAGGATCGAGCGGGGACAGATCGATACATACCCGCACCCCCTCCCGAAATTTGCAGCTTTCCACCGCGAATTTGCAGGAAATTAGCCCAATGAGCTCCGACCGTATCAGTCGGGGATCGATTGGCGATGAATGAGGGCGCTTTCAAGCTGCAGGCTACGCGTGCAGATCTGCCTTGCTATTCGTCGTAGTGCAACAGGCTGAAGACGTCGTACTTCTTGAAGCGGTCGCGGCCCTTCAGGAAATCCAGCTCCACGGCAAAGGCGAGCCCGGCAATCTCGCCGCCCAGTTCATTCACCAACTTGACCGTCGCTTCCATGGTGCCCCCAGTCGCAAGCAGGTCATCGACCAGCACCACGCGCTGCCCCGGCTGGATTGCGTCCATGTGAATCTCCAGCGTGTCCGATCCGTATTCGAGGTCGTAGGTGACGCGTGCCACGGGCGCCGGGAGTTTGCGCGGTTTGCGCACCGGCACGAACCCTGCATTCAGCCGATAGGCGAGCGCGGGCCCGAAGATGAACCCGCGGGCCTCGATCCCCAGCACCAGGTCGATTTTGCGTTCGAGATAGTGGGCGGCCATCAAATCGATCAGCTTGGCAAAGCCTGTCTTATCCTTCAGCAGCGTGGTGATGTCATAAAACAAGATCCCCGGCTTGGGAAAATCCGGCACGGTGCGCACCAGCGCCTTCAGTGCTTCCACGTCAATCGGCTTGATTGCTTCGGGCATGCGTTCGCTCGCTCCTCGAGACTGTCGAAGTTGTCAGTCTTCAGTCCTCAGCTCTCAGTCTTACCGACTGGCCTCTGATAACTGAGATCTGAAAACTGCGCGAAGTGCTCTAAAAAATTATTGCTGTCAACAGCAATTATAAAAGGCAGGTCTTCAGTAGTGGTCTTCAGTCCTCAGTTATCAGTCATGCTGGTCGTCCAACAGAAAAACTGTCCACTGTGCACTGACCACTGCGCAGCTTGGCGGCGCCTCACCACGCCCCTTCAATCCGGAACGCATTCAGCCCCGTCGCCTCTTTGTCGTCCAGATGGTGCTCAATGAGGCGGTCGACGCGGCTGCCGCGCGGGCCACGGCGAAGGCTGGCGCGCAGTTCTGCCAGGTCATCAGCAGTGCCTGAGGCCACGACTTCCACATCGCCATCTTCGGTATTGCGCACCCAGCCGCGCAGATCAAGCTCGCTGGCTTCGCGATGAACGAACCAGCGGAAACCTACGCCCTGCACGCGCCCTTGAATCAGAAAGTGGAGAACCATCATTTGAAGACCATCGTCAGTTTTTCAGATGCGCTTGCTTCCGCGCAACCGGGAAGGCGCCACGCCACGTCGCGCGGCGCAGAGAGAGTAGTGCATTTGCGGCTTTTGCGCGATCTTTCACTGATTGCAACCGCATATTGATGTAGCTTCAGCGCAGATTAAGGAGGGCAGACGTAGGATTGCGCTGACTGGAAGAAGAAAGCCGTGGATTGGGATTTTCACGCACACTTGTCGGAATCGCTCTCACATTCTTCACCAGAGAGGGGAAAAAATGAAAACATTTCGGATTGCCTCTGTTGCAGCAGCAGTGCTCTTGGCCTCTGCGATTGAGGTGCCTGCGATTGCGCAATCAGACTGGAAAGTCGTGAAGACTTTCCCCGTGGGTGGTGATGGCGGGTGGGACTACCTTACAGTTGATGCCGCAAGCCACCGGCTCTTTGTCCCGCGCACCACGCACACCCAGGTGCTCGATGAGAATACGGGCAAAGTGCTGGGCGACATTCCCGGCCAGAAGGTCGCGCACGGCGTCGCCATCGCTCCCAATGCCGGACGCGGTTTCATTACCGACGGCGGCGGCAGCGGGGCGATCGTCATCTTCGACTTGAAGACCTACGCGGTGCTGGGGACCCTGGCGACCGTACCGGACTCGGACGGCATCATCTACGACGCCGCACAGGACCGCGTTCTCGCGGTTTCCGGTGACGGCGGCGTGCTGATGACATTCAAGCCCGACATCGATCCGAAAAATGGCAAAATTGATCCTCCCATCGAGCTTGGCGGGAAGCCGGAATTCCTGGCCGCCGATGGCACGGGCAAGATCTATATCAATCTTGAGGACAAGGACCTTGTCGCGGTTGTCGACCTGCAGAGCCGGAGTGTGACCTCCCGTTGGCCGGTGACTCCAGGTGGCCATCCCGTCGGCATGTCGCTGGACTCCCGGACGCACCGCCTGTTTGTGGGCTGTCGCAAGCCGCAGAAGCTGATTGTGATGAGTACGGAGACAGGCAAAGTACTGGCCGACCTCCCCATCGGTGTGGGAGTTGATGCTACCAAGGTAGATGGAGCCCTTGCCTTCGCAAGCTGCCGGGACGGCTCCCTGATCGTGGCCGGCGAAAAAGCGGGGAAATACGAGGTCGCTCAGACCGTCAAGACTCCCGATGGAGCGAGAACCATGGGCGTCGACACAACGGCGCACCAAATCTTCCTTCCCACCGCGGAATTCGAGCCGCAGCCCGCCGGATCTACGGCCCGTCCGAAGGCAAAGCCAGGCACGTTCATGATCGTCGAGGTCGCTCGCTAGCCCGCATGGCGGGTTGCGCGGTCAGATGTTGAAGACTGCTTTGAACATCGGAACAACCCGAGCGGCTTTGGGATCGGCCCGGCTCCGATCTGATTGCCGCTCGCGCTACACTGGTTTCACCGATGGTTTTTGTCCTCGATAACTACGATTCTTTCACCTACAACCTTGTTCAATACCTGGGCGAGCTTGGGGCGGATGTGCTGGTTCGCCGCAACGACGAACTCACCGTCGAAGAGGTGGAAGCACTGAAGCCGGAGCGCATCCTGCTGTCGCCGGGCCCCTGCACGCCGGCAGAAGCGGGCATCCTGGTTCCGCTCATCCGCCACATGGCGGGCAAAGCTCCCATCCTCGGCGTTTGCCTGGGGCACCAGGCCATCGGCGAAGCCTTTGGCGGACAGGTCGTGCGCGCCCAGAGCCTGATGCATGGCAAGACGAGCAAAGTGAATCATGACGGCAAAGGCATTTTTTCCGGATTGCCGACACCGCTTATCTGCACCCGGTATCACTCCCTGATTGTGGCCGAGAAATCGCTGCCGTCGGATCTTGAAGTTACGGCGCGCACGGCGGAAGCAAACGGCGCGGGCGCAAAGGGCAGGTCTGTCATCATGGGGCTGCGCCACCGCACGATGAAGGTCGAGGGCGTCCAGTTTCATCCCGAGTCCGTGTTGACCGAAGGCGGTCACCAGATGATCCGCAACTTCCTGGAAATGTAGGCGCGATGCAAGACTCCCATAGGCCCGCGAAAGACACGCTGCATTGGATTCTGATATGCGGGGCGTGCTGCGCCGGCCCACTTCTGTGGTCGCAGGCGCCCAAGTCCCGGCCTACGCCTCCTTCGGAAACGCAGCCGGCTCCGCCGAGTACGCCTGCGGACAGCAATCCGTCCTATGGACCCACGCAATCGGGGCCGATCGCAATCGTTCCACTCGACAGCAAAGATCCCGCCAGTGCCGCCATGGTGACGGGAGCGTTGCAAGTTGCCAATGGGCGAGCGATGATCGCCACCAACGGAGCCATCACCTCGGGCACCGGCACGACTGAAGTGACGCTGCCGCGGCGGGGCGTGTTGCGCGTGTGCGCATCGACCACCGTGAAGTTGGCCGCTGACGCCAGCGTTCCCAAGGACGAGATCGCCGGCCTGATGATGGTGATCGATCACGGCGCGGTCGAGGCAAGCTTTGCCACCGGCCGCAATTCTGACGTGCTGCTTACTCCCGACTTCCGCATTCTGATCGGGGGTCCCGGCGCGGCGGATGTGAAGGTGCGCCTTGGCCAGCATGGCGACACGTGCGTTGACAATGCAGGTGTGAGCGCGCCCTACGTGCTGGTGACGAGCGTCTTTGACGGCGGCATCTATCGCGTGCAGGCGGGGCAGCGCGTGATGTTCCAGCACGGAAGCGTGACTTCGGTGGTCGACCAGGAGAAGGAGTCTTGCGGATGCCCGGCGCCGCTGCATCCGAACACCAATGAGTTCCCTGAGGCGCAGAGCGCAGGCCTCTCACCGCTTCCCCCGCCCGGTCCCCCGGGAGTGACGCCCTCAACCGCACCGACTGAGGCGACAGACACGTTCGTGCACAAGAGCGGCGAACCTCCGCCTGCGACCGACACCATTACGGCAACTGGCGGAGAACCTGTTCCGCCGGTGCATGTGCCAAGGCACAAGCTGCCCAAGGTCAAAGGCGACAAGAAGCCCGGATTCATGGCGCGCATGGGGCACTTCTTCCGCCGGCTGTTTGGCGCGGAGTAGCTTTCAACTACAGTTCCCGGGCGCGCTCAATCGCGCGAATCACGGCCTGAGCCTTGTTGAGCGACTCCTGATGTTCAAGCTCCGGGACGGAGTCGGCAACAATGCCGGCGCCCGCCTGGACGTATCCTTTGCCACCGGTGGTCAGCAGCGAGCGGATGGCGATGCAAGAGTCGAGATTGCCGGAGAAGTCGGCGTAGAGCACGGCGCCTCCGTACGTCCCGCGGCGCGACGGCTCCAACTCTTCGATGATCTCCATGGCGCGAACCTTGGGCGCACCTGAGAGCGTGCCGGCAGGAAAGCATGCGCGCAGCGCGTCGACAGCGGTTAGTTCAGGCTTAAGTTTGCCTTCGATGGTGCTGACAATGTGCATCACATGGCTGTAGCGCTCGACAAACATCAGGCGATCGACTTTAACGCTGCCAAACTCGCTGACACGGCCGACATCGTTGCGGCCGAGGTCGACAAGCATCACGTGCTCGGCGCGTTCCTTCTCGTCGTGCATCATCTCGTCTTCGAGGCGCAGATCTTCAGCTTCGTTAGCTCCACGTGGACGCGTGCCCGCGATCGGCCGATACTCGACTTTGCGATCGTGCACGCGCACCAGCAACTCCGGCGATGAGCCGGCAAGCTCCACGCTGTTCGAGGGCTTCGATCTTTTCGCGGTGCCCAGCGACCCATCCGGTGTAAAACGCAGGAAGTACATGTAGGGGCTTGGATTCACCGTGCGCAGCGAGCGATACACCTGGAAGGTGTCCATGCCCGTTGTCACATCGAGACGCTGCGAAAGCACGGCCTGAAAGATGTCACCCGCGGCGATGTATTCCTTGGTGCGCTCGACGGCGGCAAGAAAGTTCTTCTTGCTGGTGCGTCGCTTTACCTTCACCGGATTGGCGGTCCGCACTTGCGGCAGCTTCGGCAACGGCGTCGCCAGGCGCTTTTCCATCTTCGCCAGCCTCTTTACCGCCTTGGCGTAAGCTTCATCGGGTTTGGTAAGCGTAACGTCGGCCGTGGCCACCATCCAGATCTGTTTGCGCACGTGGTCAAAGGCGAGCACTTCATCGAAAAAGAGTAGGCACGCATCAGGAACACCGAGTTCATCCTTGGCGTGATTGGGCAGCCGCTCGATCTGGCGAACAGCGTCGTAGGCGAAGAAACCGATAGCGCCGGCTGTGAACGGAGGAAGTCCGGCGATCCGTGCCGGCTTGTGGCCGCCGAGTGCCTCGCGCAGCACTTCAAAGATGTCGCCCTCAATGCGCGTGGTGCGACCGCCTTCGGTGATATCGATCTGCTGGCCGCGCGCGACGATCCGCTTGTACGGATTGAGCCCGATAAAGGTGTAGCGGCCAACTTGTTCGCCGTTCTCAACCGACTCCAGCAGAAAGCATTCGCGTTCCTGCCACGCCGCGCGCAAGAAGGCCGAGACCGGAGTTTCAAGGTCGGCCGTGAGCGTGCGGTAGACGGGGACGAGCGTATGCTTTTTGGCGAGCGCCAAAAATTCCTTGCGGCTGGGTTGGATGAGATTCGATGAGGGCTTCACAGCTTCCAGTGTAAAGGAGCACTGAAGGAACCAATGATTGGACGAGTGAACAAAATGAAAGAGTGAAAAAAAGTGAAAGAGTGAACCAGTGAACGCGCCGTCACTTCGTCACTTCTTCACTTGTTCGCTTGTTCACTCGTTAACTCATTCACTTCTTGCCGCTAGATCCGATTCGTCGGCCCGATGATGTGCCAATGAATGGCGAACCAGCTCACGAAGGCGCAAGCGAGCGCCACGAAGGAAAACTTGAGCTTCGTAATCACGCGAATCTCCCGGCTCCAGGCGTCGATTCCGGCAACAACGGCAAGCGTGCTGAGGACGATCGCCAGCATGGCGACGAAATTTTCCGCGACAAACCATTTGAACCACGCAGGAGTGGGAGGCATCAGGTCGTCGCCCTTTACAGCGAAATATCCGATCAGCACGCCAAGGAAAATGACCCACAGGAAGGCAGCCAGCCGTGGCGCAGCGGTGATCCAGATGGTTCCCGGCTGCGGCTCAGGACGGCCACGCCTGCGCTGGAACAGGCGGCGCCAGGTTCGAATGAGACTGGCAAGAATCACGAGTACAAGGATCCCGATGCTCGACCAGAGAGCGATCAATACCCAGGTCTGGTTTTCATACCAGGGCACGCGCTGCAGTTGCACTCCGGGAAAATCGACGGCAAGGCGCACCACCTTGTTCCGGCCATCACGAATCGCGAAGAGGTGCTGCTGTTCACCCTCGGCCAGCCACAGATCCTTGCCGATCGGCTTCCACTTGATCGGATGACCGCGCAGATCTCGCGCACCGTTGATTGTGAGAACGCCATCTTTGTCGACCGATGCACTGCGCTGGCTGAACAACGTTGAAAGCTTGAATTTGGTGGTGTCGTCACGGCGCGTCGACTCGTACGTTCCCGCAATATCTTTCAATTGATTTGCCGGCGTTTTCACATATTGAACGTCTGGTGCGCCAGGAAAGTAGCGATCTGAAAAAAAGTTGATGATCTCCGGCCTCGGCTCTGAGCCGCCGCCAGCCGAGTTGTAGGAGACAAACAGCACAATCTTCTGCGTTGGTTCGACAAAGAAGAGGCTGTGAAATGCAATCAGATCACCCTCATGCCCGATCCAGTGGAGATGGTTGCGCCAGTCCTGGTAAAAGCCCATGCAGATCGGAGGCAGTTGGTCGCTGGCTCGGAACTGCGGTGTCCACATCCGCGCAAGTGTCTCCGGCTTGAGGATGTGCTTGCCATCGAGTTCGCCGCCGTTCAGCAGCGCCTGTCCAAAGCGGCCCATGTCGGCGGCGCTCGAGGAGATGCCGCCAGCGCCGACGGGGTTGAAGATCTCAAAACCGACAGCGGGCTTGGTGGTGTTTCCGCGATAACCATCCGATGGAAGGTTGGCCAACGATTTCTCCAGCGGCTGATAGAAAGACGAGTGGGTCATGCCGAGTGGCGCGAAGATGTGCTCCTGTACATATTGTTCGAAGGGCTCTCCGCTGGTGCGCTGAACAATGTAGCTTGCAAGTCCTACTCCGTAATTTGAATATGCCGGGATTTCCCCCGGAGGATAGATACGCATCGGCTGGTTGGCGATCAGATAATCGCGCAGCGAGACCGCCTGTTTGGGATTGGTAATGATGATTTCATCGAGCGACTCTTCAAATCCCGCCGTGTGCGTCATCAGGTCGCGCAGCGTAATTGGCTTGTTGAAGGCGGCGCGGATCGGAAAGTCGAGATACTGATTGACGTCGGTGTCAAGGTTCAGCTTGCCTTGCTCCTCCAGTTGCATTACCGAGACCCATGTGAAGAGCTTCGAAATCGAGGCAAGTCGAAAGATCGTCGATGCCGGATCGACGGGCTTCTTCGATTTAACGTCGGCGTAGCCATAGCCCTTCTGGAGCAGGACATTGCCATCCTTCATCACCAGCACAGATGCGCCTGCGATGTCGTTTCGCTCAAGCTGGAGGGGAAGGACGCCGTCGAAAAAAGCGGCGAGATCCGCCTGGTCGAGAGAGTGGCCGGGTGTGGGCGCGCTCGTTCCGGGCTTGATGGCCTGGGGTTGCGCGATTTGGCTGGAGTCCGGCGGGACCTTCGCGATGGGCGCCTGGGCAAAGACCGGCCACACGGTGAGAAAGGTCGCGGCCACCAGCACCGCGCTTGCAAGTCTGCGCATAAGCCTCTCCAATCGCCATGGCTCTCTCCAATGACTGCGATGAACGCGCGTCATCGCGTTGATCTGACTGAAGTGGGGATTTTGATTAGAGCTTGTCGATCCCTGTGAACGGCGATGCGACTACTGTACTTGCTGGGATCGGTGGGTTTCAAGCCAGCGAATGATGTCGGCAGGCGGCAGAGCGCGGCTGAAAAGAAATCCCTGCACGCCATCGCAGCCTTTTTCCCGCAGAAGATCGTATTGCTCGTCGGTTTCCACTCCCTCGGCAATCACTTCCATGTCGAGCTCATGGCCCATTTCGATAATCTTTTCCACCATCACCAGGTCCGCGTGCCTGGCGTGCATGTGCTGCACAAAGGTCTTGTCGATTTTCAGTTCGATTGCGGGCACGTTCTGCAACTGCGTCATCATCGAGTAGCCGGTGCCGAAGTCGTCAATGGAGAGCTGGAAGTTGCGCATGCGGAGGCGGGTGAGAACGTCGAGCGCGAGCGAAAACTCCATCAGTCCAGACTCGGTGATCTCTAGAACGATGCGCTCGGCCGGAAAGTCGTACTTGCGCGCGAGGTTCATCAGGATGTCGGGGAACTTCAGATCGCGCAGCGAACTGACGGAAACATTAATGGCGAGCCGGGGCAGATGCCCATTCGGCGCCGAGAACTGCCTTACCTCGTTGAGCGCGCGTTCCGCCGTGATCCAGCAGAACCGGTCCATGAGGCCCAGGGCTTCAATCCTGGAGATGAAATTGTCCGGGAAGACGAGTCCGAGTTCGGGATGCTCCCAGCGCGTCAGGGCTTCAACTCCGGTCACGACTCCGGTGGCGATATTGATTTGGGGCTGATAGTAGAGAACAAACTCATCGCGTTCGAAGGCCTGGCGCAGGTCTTCATCGGGAATGGCAATGCGTTGCTCGTTCTGCTTGTCGGCAGGCTTCTCCGGCCCAATACTGGCGAGGAGCAGCTCCTGTAGTTGTCCGATCGGGAAGGGCTTTTGGAGGTGCCCGACCACGGCGAGACCCAGCGTTTGAGCTAGTTTTTTGGCGGTTTCGATGACGCGAATGTTGATTCCGCTCATCAAAACAATGCGCGCTTTGCAGTTGTGCTCGCCAAGAAGCCTAAGGATTTCGATCCCATCCATATCCGGCATGACCAGATCAAGAAGAATCAAGGTCGTTTCCGGGCCAATGCGATCGAAAAATTCCTCCGAATTCCGCGTCACGTCGCACTGCAAATTCATCGCCTTTGCCAGGGCGGAGACGATTTCGCCGACGACTCGATCGTCGTCAATCAGCAATATCCTGTCTCCAGCTGGCATCTGTTCTCCAGGTCGTACTGCGAAAACGGCTTCGGGCACAGGAACCGCCGGAAAGTTATGGTTGGAGTAGGACATGAGGCTCAAGGTCAGTCTAGTCCAGCAACGAGCTAGTGACCGATTTCTCCAACAAGAGCTCCATTACCAACGTTGTAGGGTATAGCTATCTTATCGTTAGTGCCCTACATCCAAGTGTCTATATGCGAGATAGAAACATCGTTCGTACCCAGAGAATTACCGAAAATTACTCATCCATCTGCAGGGGTTTTGGGAAGCAAACCTGAACGGCATTCTTAGAAATCAGCCTTGCCTCATTCGGATTCCGCGCAGTACCTAGGGGTTCCCAGGCTGGTTCTCACCGGCTTGACGACGCTGTGTGTGAGGCCTAGACTCACATGGGTTTGGGCGATTGCCGGCAAGTTCAGCACCCCAAAAGAAAGCCTCAGGGGAATCCTTGGTGCTTGGCAACAAATGAATTACTCCGGAAACCGGAGAAATCCTGCTGCGTCTATTAGTTGGCGCGTGAAAGGGCCTCAGGCCTTTCCGCGGCAGGCGAAAGAATTGGAGATGGTATGGTACCCGCAACAACAATGACATTGGACCAGGAGATCAATCCCTGGGAAGCGCAAAGCGCGCGGTTCGACTTTGCAGCACGCAAGCTCAATCTGGATGAGGGGCTTTGGAAACTGCTGAGGACGCCGGCGCGCGAAATTATCGTTCACTTTCCCGTGACCATGGACGATGGTCGCATTGAGATTTTTACCGGATTCCGGGTTCAGCACTCGATAGCACGCGGTCCTGGGAAAGGCGGCATCCGCTACGCACCAGAAGTCACGCTCGATGAAGTGCGCGCACTGGCAAGTTGGATGACGTGGAAATGCGCCGTCGTGAACATTCCGTTTGGCGGCGCCAAGGGCGGAGTCATTTGCGATCCCAAGAAGATGAGCCAGGGCGAATTGGAGCGCATGACGCGCCGCTACACTTCAGAGATCATCGAATTCATTGGACCGGAAAAGGATGTGCCCGCGCCCGATGTGAACACCAACGAACAGACGATGGCCTGGATCATGGATACCTACTCCATGCACGTGGGTCACACCGTCACCAGCGTCGTTACCGGCAAGCCGCTGAATATCGGCGGTTCGCGCGGACGCGTTGAAGCGACCGGGCGCGGCGTCATGGTGGTATGTGACGAGAGCCTCCGCTATCTGAACCTGCCCATCGACGGCTGCCGCGTCATCATTCAGGGATTCGGCAATGTTGGCTCAAACGCAGCGCGCCTGATGATGGAGCACGGCTACAAAATCATTGGCATCGCCGAGAAAGAGGGCGGGCTGTCGAATCCCAATGGCATCGATATTCACCAGCTGGTCGAGTACAAGTATCGCAATGGATCGCTGCTCGGCTTCCGCGGAGCCGAAGCCATGCCGAGCGAAGAACTGATCGTTTCCGATTGCGATGTGCTGATTCCGGCGGCAACCGAGAACGTGATCACCAGCCGCAACGCCGAGAAGATCAAGGCGCGCATCATCGTGGAAGGCGCCAACGGCCCCACCACCGCCGTCGCGGACGAAATCCTTGCGGATAAGCGCATCTTCATTGTGCCCGACATTCTGGCCAACTCAGGCGGTGTTACGGCCAGCTACTTCGAATGGGTGCAGGACCGGCAGGGCTACTTCTGGAAGGAAGCCATCGTCAACGAGCAACTCGAGCAGATTCTGCGCGACAGTTTCGACGATGTGGTGCGGTACGCCGAGGCCCACAACGTGAACAACCGCATTGCAGCGTACATGCTGGCCATCGATCGCGTGGCGTTTACCATCAAGCAGCGCGGCATCTACGCGTAGTCTTCTGGTTCAGTTGAATGAGGACGGGTCGCTTCGGCGGCCCGTTCTGTTTTGGCCTGTCAATCCGCGGCGGCCAGGGCGGGCGAACCCATAAAATCGCAGACGAGCACTGTCAGGTCGTCGTCCTGCGACTTGGCCCATGCCTGCACGGCCCCGATAAGGTGATCAGCCGTCTCGGAAGGTGTCATGCGGGCACTGGTTTTCAGTTCCGCTGCCAGTGACTGCTCGCCGAAGAGCCTCCCTTCAGCGTTACGTGCCTCGATCACGCCATCGGTGTAAAGCAAAAGCCGATCGCCGGATTCGAGCGGCAGAGACCTGCTCTCGTAGTTCGCGCCCGGAACAGCAGCCAGCAGCATCCCGTTTTCCGCGATCTCGGTGACTGCGCCATTCCGCAAAAGAAGCATGGCAGGATGGCCGGCCGCAGCGTAGTGCAGTTCTCGCGCATGAGCGTCCAGGTACACGTAGGCGGCTGTCACATATTGCCCCTGCGTATTGCCGCAGAGAGCTGAGTTCATTCCTGACAACAGCACCGCCGGGTGAGCCGTCTGCGCGCGCTGCGAAATCGCTGCCATCTTTACCATCGAAGCAATGAGCGCAGCGGGAACTCCATGTCCGGAGACGTCGGCTATCAGCAGACCGGCGTGCTGGTCATCGGCGAGCAGGAAGTCGTAAAGATCTCCTGCGACCGATGTCATTGGCACGTACTTTGCCGCAACCCGGAAAGATCGCGAAGCAGGGAAGTCGCCAGGCAGGATGGAGAGTTGCATGCGGCGTGCCAGGTCGAGTTCCTGCTGAATTTCGTCCAGTTCCTTGTCGCGTTGCAGGGCGCGGTGTGCCGCGACATAGCCGAGGCAGGCAAGTAGCACCGCAAATCCGTAAGGCTCAACGTGCGAAGGCCTGTAGACATTGTCGGAAATGGAGGGAAGCACAAAGCACAGCAGTCCAACGCCAATCACGCGCGAATCGCGATCGTGTGCCATCCGTCGAAACCATCGCAACGCGACGGCGATCAGGGCCACAGCGATCACCGTGTTGTTGATGTCTCGGAATGCCGCATGCGTCCCAAACAACATCGAGCCTGCGGAGAGACCAAGAAACAAAACAACGAAAATTGGAGCGACAAATCTTCCTGCCTTGCCCAGGAAACCGGCAAAATAGAAGAAGATAAATGCCGGGACCGGTACCAGGTAGTCGACCGCGGCGCTGAACCGATGGAAGAATTCGCTGGCGGGTATGGAAAGGCGAAGCAGATCAGAATTAATCCAGAGTCGTATCCCATAGAGGTGCGCAAAACATGCGAGCGACAAAAGCATTCCGTCTGCTTTGCGACGAATGATACAAAGCCCGATCAGAATAATCGTGACCGTGTTGAATGCCGCGCCCAGAAACAGGAATGGCTCATCGTGATGAAAGGCCCGCAGTACCTCGCCGGCAGTAAGTTGAGCTTCGAGCGCGAACATTGACCCTCATGGTAAACGATGGATGAACTTATACTGGTCCCAATGGAAAAGCGAAGTGCGGGCCTCTTAATGTTTCGTCGCAGAGATGTAGGGCTTGAAGTGTTCCTCATCCATCCCGGAGGTCCCTACTGGGCCAAGAAGGATGCGGGTGCGTGGATGATTCCCAAGGGGGAATACACCGACGGGGAGCTTCCCCTGGATGCAGCGCGGCGCGAGTTCCACGAGGAAACCGGTTTTGAAGCGAGCGGCGAATTCATCGACCTCGGCACTGTGAGACAGGCCGGCGGCAAACTGGTCAGCGCATGGGCGTTTGAAGGCGACTGCGATCCGAAGAAGCTGACCAGCAATCTGTGCATGCTGGAGTGGCCGCCGCACTCGGGGCGCATGATCGAAATTCCCGAGGTCGATCGCGGAGCCTGGTACTCGCTCGCCGCCGCTAAATCGTCCATCCTGAAGAGTCAACAGCCGTTTCTCGATGTCCTTTCGATGAAAGTGCTGAACCGTTGATCCGAGGCAGAAACGACCAGAAATATGCGCTATGTGCTCTGCGCCATCCTTGATCACCGGTTTGAGAGGCCTGAGCGACGCGGTCTATAGTTGTAAATGGCGCCCGCAAAACTGTGGCATGCGGGTACAAAAGTTTGGGGCTTCGTCAACAAGCGGGTTCCGAACCTACGCGATTTCAGAAAGACTCAACTGGACTGATAAGAAGAACGTGAATCTCCCTAACTCCATCACGCTGAGCCGGATTGCCATGATCCCGCTCCTTCTGTGGATACTGTCGCCGCATTTTCCTTTGCAGGGACCGAACGGCGAACAGGAGATTCTGGCTTCAATTCTGTTCGTTCTCGCCTCAATTACCGATGGCCTCGACGGATACCTGGCCCGTAAGCGGGCACAGATCACGACGATGGGCATGCTGCTGGACCCGATCGCCGACAAAATAATGGTGACCGGCGCGCTGATTGCGCTGGTGGCCTACAACCCTCACGTGGTCAAGGTGTGGATCGTGGTGGTCATCATCGCGCGCGAGTTCCTCATCTCCGGCCTCCGCTCCATCGCATCTACTGAGGGCTTCACGATCCAGGCCAGCGAACTCGGCAAACTCAAGACCGTGGTGCAGATCGTGTGCGTGGTCTCGGCCGTGCTCGCGCATCGCTGGTTTCAGTGGCAGTTCGGCGTGCTGGTCATTCCTGTTGAGTGGATTGCGATCGCAGCCATCTACTTCACGGTCCTGGTCTCGACCATTTCGGCCATCGACTACTTCGCTGCCTTCTGGAAGCAGATAGACCACGCATCGAAGGATCGGCGCAAGTCGTATGTGCTGACGCGGCAAAAAAGCACAGGAACCCAGGGCGCGAATCCATAACCGAATCGCGGAGATCGCGTTCGGCAATCCAACCAGCAGTCTTTGACAGATCGACGCGATGCGATGCGCGTCATCTGCCGCGCCCCGCTTGTTGTCTTCGTTACTTCTTCGGTTTGCGGATCACAGCCAGATCCTGCATTCGATCAATGACTCCGGGCGCAATGGCTTCCAGTTTCAACCCCAGGTCTTCCACAAAAATCTTCGCGTATTCCGGCGAAAAGAACATGTCGCCGGTTGGCCGCGTCGCGCCTGTGGTGTTCGATCCGAATTCCGAAACGGCTTCCTCTGCCTTGCGCCGGTACCAGCTGGCTTCGTCCACGGAATACCAGTGCCCATCGCGCGTCAGCTGCTCTGCCGAGTAGTCCATGATGTATCCGCGATCATGGCTCCACGCAACCGAAGTGTAGCTGTTGAAGGTGAGACACATCAGTCCACCCGGTCTGGTCACACGCGCCAGCTCTCGCAGCCACAGTTTCGCGTCGTCAAAAGAAAAATGCGAAAACGTCGATACGGAATAAACCAGATCGAAGGTATTGTCAGCGTACTTCAGCGGTGGATCGAAGCTGTTGGCATATACATCCGCATTGGGAAAGGTGCGTTTTACATTGTCAGGGTGCGCATCGCATGCGTGGGCCTTTACGCGAGGGTACTGCCGGTTAAGCTGCAAAAACTGCCGCGCAACGCCGCAGCCGAAATCGAGAACGTTGACCTGCTGATCGAGATCGGCTCCAAAGATCCGGGCCGCCGTCACAATCGGCATCATGGTTGTGACGCCCGACTCGTAATAATGACGGAGCGTGTGGCTCGACGTGCGCCGCAGGCAATGATTCGGAGGTACGGGGAAATCGATGATGCCGAACGTGCGCAACAACGCGCATTTTGTGGCGAAATAAACGTCGATGCCGCGCTTTGCGGTGCTTTTTCCGATGGCTTTGGCGCGATCGAATGCGCCAAGCTGGGGAAGTGCGGGAGAATACTCTAAAGCCGGACGGTCATTCACCTTTTCCATGTTTCTGGTTGCCTCCAATGTGCACGATACGTTTGTTGGTCGGGACGAGCTTAGGTATGAGGTGCGGGAGCGAGGGTGGAGAGGAAGAGGCGCCAATCTTCCTCTTTGATCCACGATATCAAAGACCGCGAATCCGATAACCATCGCAGAGGCGCCGAACCCGTCTTGGCGAACAAGGTCCGGCATTCCAACCGATTACGAAAGACACGCTCAAACATCATCTTTCGATTCAAAAAGTAGTCACAGCGCACTATCAACAAAGAAGTTAGATGCCATACCTACGGCTTTCTCTCTAGCCGAAGATCGTGATTTGAGATCACTCTAAAATCCCATTCTGGGAATTGGTCTTCGCAAGTTCGCCTGAGGGCTTCACCAGTCCTGGTCAAAAAGAGAAACTCTCAACTGAAACGAAATGAATCGGAACCAACCTCCCTGCGGAGGCGTATCTCCCGACAAGAGAGTCCAACATGACGAACAACCTGAAGATCGCGTTTCGGAAGTTGAGGAAGTCTCCGGGATTTACGCTGACGGCGATTGTGACCCTCGCGCTGGGGATTGGCGCAAACGCGGTGGTGTTCAGTGTGTTGAACGCGGTGGTGCTCCGGCCGGTGAAATTGCCCGATGCGCAGAGTCTCTACGAGGTGCAGCGCTTCCAGTTTCCTTCGCATTCCTATCTCGATTATGTGGATCTGCGGGATAGGAACCGGGCGTTTGAAGGCATAGTGATGTCCCAGATTATGGGCCCGGTTGGGGTGGATACCGGGGGCAGTCCGTCGACTGCATGGCCCTATCTGGCAAGTGGAAATTATTTCGACGTATTGAGAATTCAGCCCTACCTGGGACGCTTCTATCACGCCACCGATGAGAAAGGGGCGGGCAGCGCTCCGTATGTGGTGCTGAGCTACGCGTACTGGCATGGCCATTTTCACGGCGATGCGAGTGTAGTTGGGCGAACCGTGGGGGTGAATAAGTACCTGCTCACGATCATTGGCGTGGCGCCTCCGGATTTTCGGGGTACGGAGCTGTTCTTTGCGCCGGCGATGTGGATTCCGCTCGTAGAGCAGCCAGTGATTGAGGGCTACGACGAGCTGACCCAGCGCGGCAATCACAACGGGTTCGTGGTAGGACGGGTGAAACCCGGGGTAACGGCGGCACAGGCCACGGAGGACTTGAATTCCATCGGGAACTGGCTCGCAAAAGCTTATCCGGCTGACGACGAAGGCGTGAAGTTCACGCTGGCGCGGCCGGGGCTCATCGGGGACATGCTTGGCGGGCCGGCGCGGGCGTTTATGGCGGGCCTGATGCTGCTCGCGGGGTTGATTCTGCTGGCCGCATGCGCGAACCTCGGTAGCCTGTTTGCAGCGCGCTCGGCGGATCGGGCGAAGGAAACAGCAATGCGCCTCGCGCTGGGATCGCGACGCGGGATGATCCTGCGCCAGATGCTTACAGAGGCGGTACTGGTTTCGCTTGCGGGAGGAGCGGTCGGCCTTGCGGGAGGCGTCGCGGTGCTGCGCTTCCTCAGTACATGGCAACCGATTCCGGATACTCCGATTAACGTGCCGGTGAATCCAGATGCAGGCACGTACATCGTGGCGCTGTTGCTGGCGCTGGCGAGCGGCCTGCTGTTCGGGATGTTGCCTGTGCGGCAGGTGCTGCGCGCCGATCCGTGGCAGGTGATTCGTACCGGTGCGGCTGGCGTTGGCGGGGTGCGGCGGTTAACGCTGCGCGATGTTCTGCTGGCCTTGCAGATCGCGATTTGCGCGGTGCTGGTGACGTCGTCGCTGGTGGCGGTGCGCGGGCTGGCGCGTTCAATGCACAGCAATTTCGGATTTGTGCCGCAAAACGTGACACTCGCAGGGACGGAACTGCATATGTCGGGCTATGCAGACGAGCGGCAGTTGCAGATGCAGCGGCGCATGCTTGAAGCAGCGGCGGCTATTCCCGGCGCGACCGCCGTGGGCTATGTCGACCACTTGCCGTTGGGACTGGAGGGCGGTGACTCGGGTGTTTACGCCGACAGCACCACTGATTTCCGGCCCACCAACCAGGTTGCCGAGGCCATGAATTACCACATCTCGGGAGGCTACATCGAGGCCGCAGGCACCCATCTGCTGGCGGGCAGAGATCTCTCAATGCAGGACGATGCCAAGGCGCCCAAGGTGGCCCTGATCAACCGGCAATTTGCAGTCAAGGTTTTCGGATCGGTGAACAACGCGATCGGTGGGCATTTCAAGTTCTGGGGCGGGCAGCGGGCTGAAGTTGTGGGCGTGGTGGAAGATGGAAAGTACCGGACGCTCACAGAGGATCAGCAGCCGGCGATGTTCTTCTCGTTTCAGCAGCAGCAGTCCAGCAACACCTGGCTTCTGGTGCGCTCGAACCGCGATCCGCAGGAGATTTCTGCGGCGCTGGAGAAGGCGCTGCACGGGCTTGATTCGGCAATGCCTATCACCGTGAGGCCGTGGACCCAGGCAATGGGTTCAGCGATGTTTGCCGCACGCGTAGCGTCGGTGGCGCTCGGAGTGCTGGGGCTGCTGGGCGCGATGCTGGCGGTGACGGGGATCTTCGGCATGGCCTCGTATACCGTGAGCAAACGGCTGCGCGAACTTGGGATTCGCATGGCGCTCGGCGCGCGGCGGAAGCAGGTATTACGGACGGCGCTGGGGCGCTCCTTTGTGCTCCTTTCGGTGGGCTCGGTGGCTGGACTCGTGCTTGGGCTTCTGGCGACGAAGGTGCTGTCGTTCATCGTGTACCAGGCCTCGCCGAACGACCCGGTGGTTCTCGGCGGCGTAGTTGTAACAATGTTGCTGCTTGGCCTGATGGCAGCATGGATTCCAGCGCAAAAAGCGTTGGCGGTCAATCCGGTGAAGCTCATGCGTGAGGAGTAAGCGAAACAAGAGTCAAATCTACCCTCAACTCGCCATGACGGATGTCCGATTAGCCCGGTAGCATGCCGGACCGAACTCTTCCCATCACTGGCGGTGTCATTCTGAGGGAACGGAGCCCCAAACGTTTTTCAGTTTGGGGGTGGTGAGCGAAGAATCTGCTGTTCTTTGCCGGTCCCTTTCAAGAATCAGAAGCTGATCTTGCGCTCGGGGAACCAGGTGAGCTTGATCGTGGTGGTGGTCACGGTCTGCTGGCCCGGCAAGTAGATCGGCGCCTTCCAGTGTTCGAGCGCGAAGTTCCCGTTAATCTCAAAGTCCTTGCCGATGCGTTTCACGGCCTGGACATTGAAATCGTTAAGCGTCGTGCCCCCCTCGATGAGCGATCCCGTGCCAGGCTGCAACTGCGTGGTTGAGCCGGGGATGAAGTTTTTGGCGGCCTTCTGGTTTCTCAAGCCGACCTGGATCCACTCGTTGCCGCTCAAGTGGTAGGTAATCCAACCCTGTCCGCCTTTGGCTTCGCGGCCGATCCAGTCGCCGAAGATCTGGCCGTTGTTGGTGTAGCCCTGACGCTGAATCGATTCCCAATACATGAAGCGGCCGGAGACGCTTGTGGAGATTGGTGGATCGGTTGAGACTGCTTCTGCGCGCAGGTCGAGTTTGGGCACTCCGGGCACGTGCGACAGATAGAGGCCGGGACGCCAGGCGGCACGCCGCGGCGCGTCGATAGGCGAGACGTCGTCGTGGACCTCCCCATCGGTATACAGAGTTAGCCAATTGCGCAGGTATGGCAGGCGATAGTTAAAGTCGAATGCTCCGAAACGCGCACCGGGATCGTTGCGACCAAGCTTGTCGCCGTTCGTGGGGGACGACAGACTGAAAAAGCTTTTCAGAAATGTGTGCAACGTGATGGGGCCATGTCCCTGGCCACCCCAGATGACCGTGCGTTCGAAACCAAATTCGAGATTCTCCGTAGGGCGGAAGCTGATCTTTTCGAGATGCACCCAGGGTTTGCCGGGACTGACGACGTTGGGCTCTCCAGGGCCGGGGTAATCCGGGTTCGGAATATGGGCATGGCCATGAAGCTCGCCAATCATGAATTCATAGCGGAATGGGCCGGTGAGATACGACAACCCGGGAACATGGAGCGGCTCGACGCGATTGATGCGGAACGAGTAGAAATTCTCCGCATTGTTGGAGTAGGCAAAGCCGCCGCCCAGTCCCGGTCCGAGCCAGTCATCCTGCTTCCCCAGTGAGATCTCATGATTCAGGAAGTTTGCGGAGACATATGCTTCGAGGAGACGTCCACGGGTTGTTGCGCCAATCGGTCCCAGTGGAATCGTCGCCTGCGGAAAGTACGTAAATTGGTTGTAAGCGGGATCAATCGTGCCATCGATTCCAGCAAGTACCTGTGAAAGTGCAGGGGAATACCCTGTTCCGGAACTTGCACCCTGGAACTCCCCACGCACATAGATCAGAAAGCGTCCTGCCGACGCGTAGCCGCTGGCGCCGGTGTAATTGTTGAATCCGTTCTGGTAGGGGCGACCATAGTCGTTGATGACGGTCTGGCCGAGGTGAAAGCTGTCGTCAAGCGGAGTGCCCGTGATGGCGCGCGATGTGGAGTAGATGGATTCAATGCGAGTCTTGCCTCTGAAGACGCCGCACGGGCCCTGCATGTCGGGATGGAGTTCGCGATCCAGGGCTTTGTAGATTTCCTGCGCTTCGTCCGACGCTGCATCCGGCGTGTCCTGCGCGTCTTCGATGCGCGCTCCGGCTCCTTCAACGATGTGTTCAAGGCTGGCGCGGGTCCACGGGCGCAGCCCCAGGAAAACAGTCTCGACGTAGCCGAGGCCATAGAGGCGCATGACGGCGGGATATATCCAGCTGTCGACGGGAATATAGGGCGAATCGAGCGTCGATGGCTCGCAGACCGGGATTGGACGACCGCTGTCTGGCGCTGCCTGGGCTGCGCCTCCGCCTGCTCCCGGCGTTTCAGCTGCAAGTGGGGCGAGGCTGAGAGCGACGAGTCCTGCCAGCACAATCGCACTTGAAAGGACAGAAGCAGTGGCTGTGCGTTTACTTACGCTCATTTCCTCACTTTACCATTCTGGTTGGGCCGGACTCTGCTATGTGCTCTGTTGTCCGGAAGATAGACAAAAACTGCAATCGCGGCAATGTTCGTTTGACTCAAAGATCGAGGAATCGGGTAGCGAGATCCAGTTCAACGTTAAACGCAGCCACAATGTGTTGGTTGTGTTGCGCCGGCTCGATGCCTTTGCTTCGAAGGTAGGCCTCCATAGTGGCTAACGGATCGGGTAGGCGAAGCGGATCGAAGGATGGTTCGGGTTCTTTTTCGCTTCCCGGGTTCGGGATTCCCGCGAACGTGGCACACTCCAGCAGCGTCGCTCCGCGCCCCTGGCGCGCGCGCACGATGGCTTCAAAAGCAACGCGATACACAGCGACGGCGTCGAGCGCATCCACGCTGATGGCTGGTACGCCGTGAAACGAGGCATGGGGGTTTCTGCTTTTGCGGGCTGGCTTTGCCATTGCTGCCTGTTCACCTGCATCGGCGTAGTGCACGAAGACGATGGGGAGCCTTTGCGAAGCCGCAGCGGCCAGGATGTCGTGCCACGGCTTCAGCGACTGTTCGTCTGAGGGAAGAATGGCGGCCACGAGTGAATCCTGTTTCGCGGCCTGCGCTGCAAGGGCGCGTTCGCGAATGGAGGCTGGACGCTGGGCCTTGTCCCCCGCAGAAAGAATGTTCTTTTGTTCCATTGCGGCAGCGCCGTTGAGTTGCACGGAAGCAGGAGCCAGGGCACGAAAGACGCTCTCAATCGCCATGCCCTTGACCGATGCTGGCAGCCAATCGCCAGCTGATAGGCTGAGCGAATCGCCTGGCTGCAGATCGATAGCGATGGCGGCGGCAGTAGCCTCGCGTCCCGACGATGCGTGGAGATCGGATGCAAGCTTGCCCTGCTGAAACAGCAATGCCGCCCGCTGCTGGACCATGCGGCACTTCACCATAGCTGCGTAGATCGCGAGCAGCTTCTCATTGGAGACAAGCGAAAAGGTCTCCTTGAGAGGCGCGGGTTTTGCTCTACGCTCGGGCTTTGATTTAGAGATGCTGGCCATAATTGAATTGCCGGGTTTCGCGAGTTCGAATGATCCCCCCGGGCGGGCTCGTTCAACGTCACTTTCGTTAGATGCTAGGTTGTGTAATCTGCGTTGATGCGGATGTACTCGTGGGTGAGGTCGGTGGTCCAGAATGTGCATGACCCACTGCCCTGGTGGAGATGGATGGCGATGGAAAACTCCGGTTGCTGGATGTAGGCATGGGCCGCGTTCTCATCGTATGCAGCGGCCCGGCCGCCGTTCCGGCAGATGGGAAGCTCACCGAATGAAATGTCAATGGCTTCGGGGTCGATGAGAGCGCCTGAGTAGCCGACGGCAGCCATGAGTCGTCCCCAATTGGGGTCGCAGCCCGCCCATGCTGTTTTCACCAAAGGCGAATGGGCGATGGCCTTGGCCACACGCAGAGCGTCAGCGTCGGATGCGGCCCCCTTAATGCGCAGTTCGACAACATGAGAAACGCCCTCGCCGTCGGCCACGATCTGGCGTGCAAGAGACGTGCAGACCTGCGCGAGCGCCATGGCGAATTCCGTTTTGCCGGAGCCGATAGCGGCGCCGCTGGCTCCAGAGGCCAGCAGAAGCACCGTGTCGTTGGTGGAGGTATCGCCATCTACAGAGATCCGGTTGAAGCTGAGATCGATGGCGCCACGAAGATAGGCGCCCAGCACGGTGGGTTCGATAGCAGCGTCGGTGAGTATGTAGACCAACATCGTGGCATGCGGAACGAGTTGCGGGTGAATCATGCCTGAACCCTTGCAGACCGCAGCGATGCGGACTTCCTGCCGAATTTCCCCGGGGCCATCGATTTCGGGTGTGGAAACTTCGATGCGCGCGAAGGCGGTCTTCTCCACCGTGTCGGTGGTGAGGATGGCTTCGGCGAGTTGCTGAAAGTGATCCGACTGGGAACCGATGGACTTCGCAAGTTCCGGCAGAGCGGCGATGAGTTTCTCGGCGGGCAGTGGAACGCCGATGACTCCCGTGGAAGAAGGGAAGACCTCTTCGGGCTTGCAGGCAAACGTTTCGGCCGCGGCCTTGCAGGTGGCGCGGGCTGCGTCGATGCCGGGCTGGCCAGCAGCGCAGTTGGCGTTGCCGGCGTTGATAGCGACCACACGGACCTTGCCTCCCGTCGCGCGGAGATGCTCTGCGTCAATGAGCAGCGGCGCGGCCTTGACGCGATTGCCAGTGAACGCGGCGGCGGCGGATGCAGGGGTGTCTGCAACGATTAGAGCGAAGTCGGTGCGGCCGCTCTGCTTCAGTCCAGCTTTGACCGCTCCGAAGCGGAAGCCGCGGGGAATCACAAATTGAGAAAGGTCGCTCATTAATAATTTTGGCAGGATCTTGGGTGTCGGACAGATCGCCGAAACAAAAGAGTCAATCCATTTAATCTAACAAATGGAGGGTGGATGACCGAGAGCCGGAAGCAAGCAGCGGCTGATCACGAAGAGCATTTTCTGGAGCTGGCGCATGTAAATGTGGCGCGTGGCGACCGAGTGGTGCTGCATGACATTGATCTTTCGATTCGAACAGGCGAGCATGTTGCGATCCTGGGCCCGAATGGATGTGGCAAATCGACGCTGATCTTCACCATGACCTGCCAGATTTATCCCATTGTCCAGCCGGGGATGCAGGTGCGCATCTTCGGGCGCGAGCGTTGGGATCTGACCGAACTGCGCAGGCACTTCGGCATTGTGGCCGCGGGGCTGATGGGTTCGGAGCTTCCGGGCGAGCGTACCGCGGTGACCACAGGCCTCGACGCGGTGATCGCAGGATTCTTTTCTGCGTCGACGCTGTGGCCGAACCTGCATGTGACCGGCGAGATGCGCGAGCGCGCCGTGGAAGCTCTGGAGCGTATCGAGGCCGCAAACCTGGCGACTCAGCTGGTGGGCGAGATGTCCGCGGGAGAGAAGCGTCGGATCCTGATTGCGCGGGCGCTGGTGCATCGGCCGCGCCAATTGTTGCTCGATGAGCCTTCGAATGCGCTCGATCTGGCTGCGCAACGCGAACTGCGCGAGACTTTGCGACGCCTCGCACTGGAGGGAACCGGGCTCGTGCTCGTAACCCATCATCTCGGCGACATTCTGCCCGAGATCGAGCGCGTGATCCTGATGCGTAGCGGCCGCATCGTGGGCGACGGCCCGCGCGCCGAGATGCTGACTGCGCCGAAGCTCAGCGAACTCTTCTGCACGCCGGTCCGCATCGGCCACGATGAAGAGTGGCTTCATAGCTGGTAAAGGACACAGATAAGCAATCATGGCTTCTGGCGTTCGCAATCTAAACCGAAGCACAGGCCCGGGTGCCCCATCCATGACGCAGTTTTATCGCGCCATGGGTGGGAAAGCACGGTCCCATCGAGTCTCAATCAGACAAGGGCGCATTACATCGCCCCGCCCGATCCGCTGTCGGGTTTCGCGCCAGGCAGGCGTTTGCGCAGCAGGGCGATCTGCCCGGTGTGGTGCGCCTCGTGCTCGCAAACGTGAAACCACTTGCACAGGTTATTGGTAGGCCCCCACGGAAAAGCCTTGTCCGCGGAAAGGAACCATGCATCATCTTTCTTGCGGAATTCCGCCAGCGTCTTCTCTCGCACTTCATGCAGTATGCCGACGTAGTATTCGCGATCGTGGCCCTTGATGGTTGCACGTCCTGCGTCGCCGAGATTCATCGCCGGGTCCCATTTCTTCTTGATGTCTTCCGACCACGAATCCCACTTCATGCCGTCGAAGGTGTTCATCTGGTAGTAGGTCTCGGTGGCGGCAAGGTGCAACATCAGGGCACCGATCGTATTGGCGTTTTTATCGAACAGAGAGTCAAGATCAGCTTGCGCAAGTTTCTCGGTCGCACTGAGGACGCCGTTAGCTTCGCGCATCCAGGTGAGTTGCGAAACGAAGGTGCCAATTTGCGGCGAATAGCCCGGCAGGGGACCCAGCATATTGGGACTGCTGGTGTCGGCGTATGCGCTATCGGGAAGCGCCTCGCACAATCCGACCGCGATCGCGGCGGCGCCGGCGCCAACAAAAGTTCTGCGAGTGGTGCGTGGGTTGACGGGGAAAACGTCTGGTCGGCTCATGGGCTGATCACCTCCGAGAAAAGAAATCCTTCCGTGCGCGTGGGGCGAGACGGAAGGCCAGTTTACATGAATGCAGCAGAGGTGTGACGAACTCTTGCGCTTCTGCGTGACGGTCAGAGTTGCGCCGTTTTCATCTGAGGCTGGGTGCCGGACTCTGCACGATCATCGGCATGTTTTGCAGTGAAGATGGCAGCCCCGAGACACGCCACGATCAGAAGTTCAATGATGACAGGTCCGGAGAAAATGAACGTGTAGGAATTTACAGCGAGCGCGAGATAACCCATGAGAAAGGCAACAAGGATGGGCCGGAGACGCGCGGCGTCGGACTTTGCCATGGAGGCGAGCAGCCACAGGATCGCCGCATCCATGGTGACGAAAATGGTGATGCCGAGGCCCAGGCCACGGTAGAAGTCGGCATAGCTGCGCACCACGCCGAAGACCGGGAAAGTCTGTCGCATGGTTGCAGCGACCATGGTGGCGGTGCCGGGCAAAGGCTTGCCAAAGACGCCGCCAATGGTATGCAGGATGGAGTGGACCAGCGTGAGAATGGATGCAATGCGAAGGTAGATGACTGGTTTCATACTTTCTCCGTGTCAACTGAAATTGAATGCGGCCGAGTTGGAGTTGAAAGACAACCCGGCCACGAATGCAGGGCTAGAGCGCTTCGATCCGCTTGGCAAAGCAATCCAGGATTCCGTTCCAGGCTCCCGGTCCATCGAAAAGGGCGCGAAGTTGTTCGGCACCTTCCCCGTGGCGTTCAATTTTGCGATGTTCGAGCTCGACAAGAGTCTGGCCAGGGCCTTCAGCCAGGAAGCGAATCTCAACTTCGCTGGCCTTCGACATATCGCCGTTGAATGTCCAGTCAGGCGAGTCATGGCCGGGCCCGAGGTGCCACGAAAAACAGACCGCGTGCGGCGGATCCCACTTGAGAACCGTGCCCCACTCGCATTGGACACCTTCGGCATTGCGCTCATACCAGCGTCCGCCCACGCGGGGCTCGACGAAGATTGCCTCGAAAGGCGTTTTGCCGATGTGATGCGTCGCCGGCCACCAGCTCTCCATCTGCTCAACGAAGACCGAAAAGGCGCGCGCGATGGGCGCTTTGACGTGAATGCTCTTAAACACTCTTAGATCGAGTTCTTCTGCCTGCTTTTGCATGACGACCTCCTCGCGTGGGTTTTTCTACGGTTTCCTGAAAGGCGCCAAGCGCCCGTGTCCACATATGATCGAAGTGCGCGCGCAGACGGGCCACGCCCTCCGGATCGAGTTGGTAAAGCCTGCGCGTGCCTGTCTTGATATCGGTCACGAGCCCCACATCCTTCAGTACCTTCAGGTGCTGCGAAACAGCGGGACGCGTCACGGGCAGCATGCGCGCGAGTTCGTTTACGGCGATGGGCCCGGCGGAGAGCTTTTGAAAGATCGCCATCCGGGTTGAATCGGCGAGCGCATCGAGTCCGGCTTGAAGGTAAGCGTCCACTAACGGTAAGTTAGCACGAACCATTGCGCTGTCAAGAATTATTTTCCAAATTTATTCGACTCGTGGCGTCAAGCTCTGGTTACTTGGTTTCAGGCAGTGGTGGGAAAAGCGGCGGATCCCTGCGCTGGTGAACCGTCTGTTCGAAGTCGTACGCATATCGAATCAACGTCGCCTCGCCGAAGGCAGGGCCGACAAAGGTAAGCCCGGCAGGCAGGGTTCCGTGCGTAAATCCCATGGGAACCGTAATGGCCGGGAAGCCGGTCTGCGGCGATAGTACCTGGCTGTTGTCGCCGGCGGGGCTGGAGACATCGCCGACTTTGCGCGGCGCATTGCTCCATGTGGGATAAACGATGACGTCGATATGCTGCGCATTGATCGCGGCAGTGAGTGCATTGCGGAAGGCAATCTTCGGCGCATCGTGGTAGACATCGGGGCAGGGAGTACGGCGATCGTCGGGCTTGGGCGGTGCAATGGCGCCGCGAATTTCATCTTCGATATAGGGAAGATAGAGGCCGCTGGCGACGATTGTTTTCAGGTCGTGATAGGGCGCGTTGGGATGTTGCGCGAGGTAGGTGTTGAGGTCGGCCTCGAAGTCTCCGCACCAGAGATTTTCTTCGAGCGCCTTTTCGTTGGGGATGGTGAAGTTGTCGATGATTGTCGCGCCTTCGCGCTCCAGGGCTTTGATTGCCGCTTCGGTGAGAGCTTTGATTTCAGGATCGGTTTTCGTAGTGTTGAAGTATTCGCGATAAACGCCGATGCGTGCGCCGCGCAGGCCTTGACGGTCGAGCGATTGCGTGTAGTCGACGTGCGGGTGGTCGGCAGCGAGGGCGGTAACAGGATCGGCGGGATCAGGACCGGCAAGCACGGTCAGCAGGGCGGCGGCATCGGCGACAGAGCGCGCGATGGGTCCGCCCACATCGTTTTGCGCGAACAGCGGAATGATCCCGGCGCGGCTCGTAAGTCCGATGGTCGGTCGAATGCCGACGAGGTCGTTGTGCGATGAGGGACCGCGGATGGAGTTGCCGGTGTCTGTGCCGATGCCGGACTCGCCGAGACTGGAGGCAACACCTGCTGCCGTTCCACCGCTGGATCCGGCGGGCACTCGCGTGAGGTCGTAGGGATTGCGCGTGATGCCCGCGATAGAGCTTTCGGTGACGTAGGGACTGAAGGCCCACTCCGCCATGTTGGTCTTCGCGAGGATAATGGCGCCGGCGGCGCGCAGCCGCGCCACCATGGTGGCATCGGTTGCCGGAGCGAAGTCTTTCATCGCAAGCGAACCGCCGGTGGTTTGCAAGTTGCGGGTGTCGTAGTTGTCCTTGATGAGGACGGCAATTCCGCCGAGTGGCGGCAGCGTGTGCGTGGCTTTGAAATTCCGATCGCAGGCGTCAGCATCGGCCAATGCATCGGGATTGAGAGTAACGATGGCATTGAGGCGCAGGCCGTCGATGGGCTTCTGGTCGTAGATGGCGATGCGGCGCAGATAGGCGTCAACGACGGCGCGGCAGGTCGTTCGGCCGTCGCGGATGGCCTGCTGGGTCTCCGCGATCGTAGCGCCGACGACGTTGAAGGACGACGAGTTCGATTGCGCACGGGCGACACCGGCGGTGAAACAGAAAGCCAGGAGAGAAAAGGCGACTATCTGGCGGATGGGCATGGCGTGTTCATGGTTATAGCACGCGCAAGGATGGTCGGACAGAAGCAGGGTTACGGAAGGCCATTGATTCTGCTCGACCTTAGCGGAGATTCGACAGCCCGGGAGGGCAACCGGGTTTTCACGGCATGGCATCCTATATTTTTGAGCCATAATCCCCCAAATCGGAGTGTGTATGAAACTTGCAAGAATCTCCACGCTGTTTGCGCAGGCTGCCGTTCCAGCAGTACTCATTGTGCTGCTTTCTTATCCTGCGGGCCTTCTGGCCCAGTCGCCGGAAGAGCACATCGTGAGTGCGCAGACGCTGCAGCAGCATCTTGAGACCTCCAGCGCAACGCGCCAGACCAATATTCAGACGCTGACGAAGTTCATGAGCACCCCGACGGCCGAGAAGGCGTTGCGGGATGCGAAGATCGATCCCGTGCAGGTGCAAAAGGCGATTCCCACGCTGTCTGACCGCGAGCTCCAGAACCTGTCGACGCGGGCGACTGACACCCAGCAGAAGTTTTCTGCCGGAGCCCTAAGCACGAACATGTTGACCCTGATCATCGTGCTCGTTGCCGTCATCATCATTGTTGCGATTGTTCATTGACGTGCGGCCGTGTCTGATCGCGCTTCTCCTGCTGGCGGCTTCGGTTTTGATTGCCGAGTCGCCGGCGGCATTGTGGATCGATGTGCCATTTGTGGCGCAGCCGCGCGAGGGGTGCGGGGCTGCGTCGCTGTCGATGGTGATGCAGTACTGGGCCGGGAAGCAGGCGGTTGAGGCTTCCCCTGACAGCGATGTGACACGGATTCAGCACGCGCTCTTCGTTCCCCGCGAGCATGGGATTCCGGCAGCAGCGATGGGCGAATATCTGCGGCAGCACGGCTTCCAGGCATTCGCATTCGCTGGCAAGTGGAGCGACCTGGAGGAACAAATTTCGAAGGGGCGTCCGCTGATTGTGGCGCTCCGGCCTCAGGGCCAGAGCGAGCTGCACTATGTTGTGATTGACGGTGTCGACTCCGCGCGCGGGGTGGTCACGATGAATGATCCTGCGGAGCGCAAGCTGCTGAGCGAGGAGCGTACAAGATTCGAGAAAGAGTGGAGCGCCACGCACAATTGGACTCTGCTTGCCGTGCCGGGCGCTGCCCCGCGCTAAGCGGTTTCAACCTGGGACGACATTTCTTGGGGATCGTCGCGCTTGTCATTGCGCTTCTATCGTTCGGAATCCGGGCGGCGGCGCAGTGCGGCGCGGGGACTGCGAGCGACGCGGGTGTACGCGCTCTGTATGACCAGCACAACTGGGACCAGGTAATTGCAACAGCACGGCCCATCTCGATGCGTTCCGCAGATGTAAATTTTGAACTCGGAATGGCGTTCGCCCATCTTCAGCGCTGGGATGAGGCGCGGGCGGCTCTCGTGGCTGGGCGGCGTGCCTGTCCACAGCAGAAGCGGTTTCCCATTGAGCTGGCGGGCGTCGCGTTTCAGCAGAAGAGATACCCTGAGGCTGCCCGGTGGATTGAAAAGGCGCTGCGCCTCGACCCGCACGACGCATATGCGAATGATTTTGCGGGAACGGTTTTTCTGCTGATCGGAAATCTCGATGCGGCCCTGAAGTATTGGAATCGGATCCAGAAGCCGCAGACTAATGCGCTGAAGATTGATCCGCAAATACATATGCGACGGCTGCTGCTTGAGCGGTCATTCGTGTTTTCACCGCAGGCGGAGATGCTGCGGGGAGCATTCGAAGCGAGCGAGGCACGCCTCAACGGTCTTGGCGTCTTTCCCGCATACAACATCAGGCTGGATGCGCGGCAGGACGGAAAATTCGACGCCGAGTTTCATGCGACTGAGCGCGTCGGATTCGGCAACGGCTGGCTCCAGTCGCTCGTGTCGGTGTTCTCGGGGCTTCCGTACGAGACAATCTATCCGAGCTATTTCAACATCGGTGGATCGGCGGCGAATTTTGATTCGCTTCTTCGATGGGATGCGCAGAAACGGCATGCATGGCTTTCGTTTTCGGAGCCGCTGCACGATCTGCCGCAGTGGCGCTGGCAGGTTGCGGCAGATGGCCGCGATGAGAACTGGGCGATTCGCAATTCCTTCACGGGAACTGCGCCTGTGCTCGGGTCATTCAAGCTGAAGCGCGAGGTCGCGAGCGCTACGATTACGTCGATTCAGAACGGGCGATTTGGGTGGACGTCCGGTGCTGAGCTCTCCCATCGCACCTACAGCAGCGTGGTGAATGGCTCGGTGCTGATGGCAGACTTGGTGGCGCCGGGATATGAATTGAAGCACCTCACCAGCCTGCGCGTGACTATGCTTGACGTACCGGAACATCATTTTAAGTTGAGCGCAACTGCGGCCTCGGAATTCGCGCGGCTCTGGTCGGATCCTCCGCGCCTGTTTGAGAAGCTGCAGGGCGGAGCGACGATGCGCTGGATGCCTCAGGCCGAAGGAGACACATACGAGTTCATGCAGCGCGTCCGCGGTGGCGGGATTGTCGGAACGGCTCCACTCGACGAACTGTGGATGATCGGCGTCGAGCGTGACAACGATCTGTGGCTGCGCAGTCACATCGGCACGCGCGACGGGCGCAAGGGCAGTTCGCCGATGGCGGACCAGTATTTTCTGTCGAATACTGATTTCTATCGCAGCTTATGGGGCAACGGACTCATCAATGTGAAGATGGGGCCCTGGCTTGATGTCGCAAAGACATCGGCGCCAACGGACGGGCTTGTCACCCGCCAGTGGCTGGTAGATGCGGGCGTGGAGTTGAAGCTCTCAGTGCTGGGCATCGGAGTGGTGCTGACGTACGGGCGCGATCTGCGCACGGGGAACAACGCGTTTTACGGATCGGCGATTCAGCAGTGAGCCGGTGACTCCGGCCAGGCCATGCGATCTTCAAGGGGATCGTGCTACCATCTCGGCTAATGGCTGCGCGCGCAGCACCAAAATGGAGGTCCCAATGAGCCCACTAAATAGGCGCGATTTTCTCAAAACCACGATCGTGGCAGGCGCTGCCGCGAGTGTCGGCACCCTGCCGCTCCACGCTGCCCGCCGCACCGCGACGGACATTGTGACCCTGGGCAATTCGGGAATGAAGGTGACGCGCCTTGCCTTCGGCACCGGAAGCAACAACGGATACGTGCAGGCTGCTCTGGGACAGAAGGAATTCTCTCGGCTGATTGCCTACGCCTACGATCACGGCATTCGTTTTTTTGAGACGGCCGAGTCGTATCAGACGCCGGGGATGCTGGGTGAGGCTCTCAAGCCGTTTCCCCGCGACAGTTACCAGCTGATGCACAAGGTGACAACCGATCGTGGTGTCGATCCGATGCAGCGCTTTGACCAGATGCTCCGCATTTCGAAGACGGAATACTTCGACATCATGCTGCTCCATTATCAGCACACGGGCGACTGGATGGAAGAGACCAAACCCTGGCAGGAAGGAGTGTTGGCGGCCCAGTCGAAGAAGATGATCAAGACGCGCGGCGCATCCGTTCATGGATTGCCGGCTCTGCGCCAGGTGCCGGGAAACAAATTCCTCGAAGTCGCGATGATTCGCATGAACCACAATGGCACGCGCATGGACGGGCCGATTCCCGACGGGCCTGAACCGGGCAACGTGCAGGAGGTGGTCGCGCACGTAAAGCAGGTCAAGAGCGAAGGCATGGGCGTCATCAGCATGAAGCTCTGCGGCGACGGCACCTTCACCAAACACGAAGATCGCCAGGCCGCGATGCGTTTCGCGTTCCAGAACGCGCATATCGATTGCGCCACCGTGGGCTTCAAGACCACGCAGGAGATCGACGAAGCCATCGACAACATGAATCTCGCGCTGGCATAACGGGCGAACCTGCGGAGCCAATTCCGCAATATCAGCGCATCTGCTTAACTGAACGGGAAGGGCATTCCGCTCTTCCCGGAGTCCTGTTTGCCACAACCCAATGCAACCCAGGCCAGCGCTCTCGCGCGCAATGCCGGAATTGATTTTCTACGCGGGCTCTCGATCGTTCTGGTCTTGCTGAATCATATTGGGCTTCGTCTCCGCCTGACGGAGGGCGTTCTCGGCGCGCATCTGCCGCGCGAATTTTTAAACGACCTGACGTTCAACGGGTCCGAAGCGGTCTACATCTTCTTCGTCATCTCGGGATTTCTGATCACGTCGAACGCGCTAGCGCGCTGGGGCAGCCCGGGAGCAATCAACTTGCGGGGGTTCTACGTGCGGCGCGCAGCGCGGATTTTGCCCTGCCTGGTGATGTTGGTAGGCGTTCTCTCGGCTCTGCATCTGCTGGGTGTGCACGATTTCGTGATTCATCGGCAGGGGCAGTCGCTGCACGGCGCCGCGGGCTCTGCATTCGGACTTTATCTGAACTGGTATGAGGCGCACACCGGTTATCTGCCTGCGAATTGGGATGTTCTCTGGTCCTTGTCGATTGAAGAAGTCTTCTACCTTGGTTTCCCCCTGATGTGTATTCTGCTGCGCAGGACGTGGCTGCTGGCTCCGGCCATGGCGCTTCTCGCCTTGTCGTTGCCGTTTTCGCTGGCAGCAATCGTGGGCAACCCCATCTGGAAAGAGAAGGCATATCTGCCGGGCATGGCTGCGATTGCGATGGGCGTGCTGGGAGCGTTGGTAGCGAAAAATCTCCGGCCGAAAGGACCCAAGGCGATATGGCCCTTCTACGCGGTTGGCGTATGCGGCCTGGTTGGGGTGTTGGGATTTGAAGATCAGTTGTCGATCCTCTTCCGCAACGGCACCATTCTGCTGCTGACATTCTCAGCGTTATGCATGGTGCTGGCATTTCACTGGAGCGCGGTACTGGGCTCTCCAGCAAGATTGATCGGCTTCGGTTGGCTCTGTGCGTATGGGCGGCTGAGCTATGAGATTTATCTGACCCACATGTTCGTGGTGATCGCCATGTTGAACATTTTCTCGGCCGCCGGCGCGAGCATGCGATGGGGTATTCTCTGGTACGCGCCGACGATTGCAGCGTGCTGGGTCCTGGGGTGGGCCGTGGCGAAATTCTTATCAGTTCCATGTGACAAGGCGATGAGGCGGCGTTTGCTCGCGTCCAAGCCCGCAGCCAAAGAGCGAGTGGCGATGTGAGGAATGCGCCCGTGCAAACTGTGATCGCAGGTCGAACAGTGTGAACGTGTGCTTGAAGAACGGATTTAGAAGCCCGGATTGCAGAAAAGGTGGCTTCGCACACATCGAATTATTCCATGCGTTTTTAGATACAGCCATCTGTTGACGAGTGTTGGTTTTGGCGATTAATTTCCTTCGGGTACGAAATCACTCTTCCCCGGAGGACCAGAATGAGCACCCTTTCCAGACGAAAGTTCTTTTCCTGTTCGCTCGGCGCGGCAGCGGCCAGTGTTGCCCCGGCGAGCCTGTTGCAGTCAGCGTACGCGTCAGCGTCGATTCCGACGCCGGAATCGCTGAATGCCAATGCGTATCAGCGGGCGATTCACGCTGCGATTGAATTCCAGAACCAGATGATGGATGCTTACGCTACCGGCAAGACGGTGCGGTTGATTCAGAGCTATGCTGACCAGTCAGGCCTGGAGTCGACAGCGTTCACTTACGACAATGCGGTTTCGATCCACGCCTACCTGTTGCACGGGTCTGCCGATTCGCAGGCGCGCGCTGAGATTCTTGGGCAGGGATTGATCTATGCGCAGGCCAACAATTTCCCGTTCAATGACGGGCGGTTCGCCCAGGCCTACTTTGTGAATGCGCCATCGAGCGACGGTGTCTTTGTGACGCCGGCGGCGTTTCCGTTCTTCTTCTATACCAGCGCCGTGGGGGATCAGGCCTGGGCAGGTATGGCGCTGGCGCAGCTATTCAAGCGCACGCGACATGCGGCTTATCTCACCGCAGCGCTCAACGTCGGCAACTGGATCGTGAACAACACGTACAGTACGCTGGCACCCGGGGGATATTCATTCGGGACGAACATTAACCAGTTCAACCAGTCGGTACCGTCCGGGAATGGTAAGTCGACGGAGCACAACATCGACACGTATGCATTCTTCACGATGCTCGACGCGTTGACGGATCACGGATCGGCAACAAATGGAATGACGTGGTCTGCGCTCGCGGCGCATGCGCTTGGCTTTGTAATCGCGATGTGGAATCCGTCAGGTCCATTCTTCTGGACCGGGACAGCGGGTGCGGATTCGTCGGCAATCAATTTCTATCCGATTCCGGAAGACTGCCAGACCTGGTCGTACCTTGCGATGCTGAACAGCCACTATGCGGCATCGATCGATTGGGCGCTCAAGAATCTGCAGCCCACGGATTCGGCCTCGTCGCCGCAATCGAGCTTGACCGGCAGCGAGACCTTTACCGGAATGACGTTTGACACGGCGAGCCTGAACACCGGATTCGCGGATCTCAATGCCGTCTGGCTTGAAGGGACGGCGCACACAGTTGCTGCCCTGATTGCGCGCACGCAATCCGAGGTGGGAAAGGCGCGCGTGATGGACTGGCAGGCGGCGCTCAGACTTGTGAACACCTGCGACACAGCGCAGGCTGAGCTGGGGGCAAACCAGACAGTAAATGGAATTCCGATTGCATTGGGCAGCGGACTGATTGCCGCGACGAGTCTCCTGGATACGGGCTTCGGGTACACCTATGGGACGTCGAAGCATATTGGAGCCACAGGCTGGTACCTGGTTGCGACGCAGGGTGGGAACCCGTTCCAACTCGGATATTCGAGTTGAATCATGCTCCCACATGAGGCGGTTGTTGCGACTTGACGTGAATTCGGTTGCGGCTTAAGTTGGAAGTACACGGGAAAGGAGGATGATCCAGCCTATGCAAAATGAATGTTCCAGTAGTTTCGTACGTGAGGTGACTGAGGCCTAGGGCATCGCGCCCATGACCCCAGATTTGCCCCGGCGGTTCAGAATTTGCCAGCCGGGTCACTGGCACTCGCGGCAGCGCGATGGCCTTAGTCCAATCCCAACAGATCACCGGCAACGGCCTGGGAGCTATCCCGGGCCGTTGTTGCGTTTGGAGAAGACATTTTCCGAATCGTTTGCGCGTTACGGATTTGCGATCACCCGAATGTGCGCCATCATGCCACCGTCTTGGTGCTCCCCGATATGGCAGTGATAGACGAAGTCGCCGATCTCGGAGAAGGGAATCGACACCAGCACCGGTGTCACCTTACAGGTGCCGTCGCGCCACTTCATCACCGAACCATCACACGATGCGCTTCCGCTCGGCAGCGGCACGTTGTCCATCATGGCTCCGCCATCGCCGACCGACGCGCCTTTCGGCAAGACGAGGAATTTTGTCTGGTGCATGTGGAAGTTGTGCGCTTCGCCGGCGGTGTTCACCAGTTCCCAAAGTTCCGTGGCAGTCTGAAACAGATTGGGAAACGCAAAACAAGGGGCTGGCGCAAAGCAGCGCCGTCAGCGCTTTCCGGATCATAAGTTCGTGCTCCGTTCACAGTTCAGAAAATTTCGATGCGAGATTTACCAACCAAGTTGGTTTCCGGAAGATTGTGAGGCAACCAACATCCGCCGTCCTTCAGGCATCTCACGAGGTGTCTGCGCAGCCTCCAACTGCAAACTCGACAGAGAAGGAAGTTTCATGCCCGAAACGAAAACCCAGAGGCAAAATTCGAATCCCAAGAGCGATAAGGCCGTCAAGGAGCTGATCAACGCATTGAACGAGGATCTCTCGCGCGAATACCAGGCGATTATTGCCTATACCGTCTACAGCAACGTGCTGAAAGGCGCCCAGTGGATGAATATCGCGAGCGAGTTGAAGTTGCACGCAGCCGAAGAGCTGCAGCACGCGCTCATCATCGCCGATCAAATCGATTACCTGGGTGGAATGCCGACGGCGACGCCCAAAGAGGTCAAGTTATCTGAGAAGCCGGAAGAGATGCTGCGCTTCGATCTCGACAACGAGACCGTGACGATCAAGAACTATCGTGAACGCGTGAAGCAGGCCGAGGCGCTGGGCCACTACGCGCTCTCTGAGCAACTGCGCTCGATCATCATGCAGGAGCAGGAACACCAGCACGATCTGGCTACAGCTCTCGGCATCGATGTGCCCAAGGTGCTGGGACAGGGCGCATAACCGCACGTCCGATCAAGTTTCAGACACGTACAATTCGAATCGCAGGCCAGTCTCAGGCTCTCTTCCGCGCGGCTTCCTCGTATACGGCGACGTACTCACGCGCAGGCTTGTCCCAGCTGAAGTTCTGCGCCATGCCATTCTGCATCAGTCTCGACCACTGCTTCTTGTCGTAGAACGCGACGAGTGCATGATCGATGGCATCCAGGAGCGTCTGCGCCTGATAGGCCTCGAATTTGAAGCCGGTGCCGGTGTTGAGGCCGGCATTCCACTCTTCCACCGTGTCGTCGAGGCCGCCTGTCGCGCGCACCACGGGCACGGTTCCGTACTTGAGCGAATAAATCTGGTTCAGCCCGCAGGGCTCGAAGCGGCTAGGCATGAGGAATACATCAGACCCGGCCTCCACCTTGTGAGCCAACGCATCGTCATAGCGAATCTGCACAGCGAACCGTCCCGCGTTAGCAAAGGCGAAGTCGCGAAAGAATTTTTCGTAGTAAGGCTCGCCCGTTCCCAGCGCGACAACCGCAACATCGCGCTCCGCAAGCCGGCCCGCAATCTGCTCGAGCAAATCGAAACCCTTTTGCGAGGCAAACCGCGAGCAGATTCCAATCACCGGAGTCGTGTCCGGCGCCTCCAGCCCGAAGGCGTGCAGCAGGTCCTTGCGGCAGTCGCGTTTGCCTGAGAGATCGGCGGGCGTGTAATGGGCCGCGAGGTTGCCGTCCGTCGCCGGATTCCACTCTGTATAGTCAACGCCATTCAGGATTCCTCGCAGGTCGGCCCTTCGCTGGCGAAAAGCTCCGTCGAGACCGTTGCCGAATTCCGGCGTCTGAATCTCTTCGGCATATTTGGGGCTCACTGTGGTGAGCGCGTCGGCGTACACGATTCCGCCCTTGAGAAAGTTGAACGTGTTGAAGTGTTCCAGCTTGTCGTAGGTGAAAATCTCCCACGGCAACAGTAGCTGTTCCGTCGTCGACGGCGGAAACCAGCCCTGATATCCCGCGTTGTGAATGGTGAGAACTGTAGCGCAGTTTTTGAATACGGGGTCGGCGCCATATATCGTTCGAAGCAGAACCGGAATCAGCGCCGTCTGCCAGTCGTGCACGTGAAAAACGTCGGGCACTCCGATCACTTTTGTCGCTTCGAGTACGGCCCGGCAGAACAGCCCGAAACGCTCAGCGTTATCGCCATAGCTGTCGCCGTTGTTTCCATAAAGTCCTTGACGGTCAAACATCTCCGGGCAATCTACAAAGTAGAACTTCACCCCATCATGCTCTCCGCCGTCCACGATTCCCACGAAACGGTTGCCATGTGGAAAAGGAATCGTAATCGAACGAACCCGGTAGTTTAGCTCGCCAGTGAGGTGAGAGCGAACTGCTGCATAAAGAGGAAGATAGACCGTAACTTCGTGGCCCAGCTTGAGGATTTCCCTGGGGAGTGCACCCACCACGTCAGCCAGTCCGCCAGATTTCGCAAATGGCACAGCCTCTGACGCGGCAAAAACTATCTGCATCGTTCTTCTCCTTGCGGTCCCGGCAACGCCCAATCGACGAGTGCCCCGACCGGCGTTCATGGCGAGCAGCCAACCGCCAAGTTTACACGCTTCACTTTGACGCTCTGATTCGTTCCGAGGATTCGCATCGCACCGCGCCGCAGCATCATCTCTCACTCATGCGCAATCCACCTGCTGACTCTGATGTTGCCGACGAGACACAAGTTCTTCCTACGGACGCGGGAGAGGCGCTTCTCGACAATCCCATTTTCAACGCGCTCCACACAGGCCACAGTTCGCTGGCAATGAGCCAAGGGTTGGCGCGGCGCTACCCGGCGCCCATCGGCCCGCTCGCCGGCGCGCCAGATCAGTCCCTGGCAAGTTACGAATCTCTCCGGCTGCTCGCAGAGCCCGGCGGCTTGATAGGGCTTTTCCTGCACGATCCACCGATGCTGCCCACTGGCTGGAGCCTGTTTCGCGGCGGAATCCTGACACAGATGATTTGCCGCAAGCCGAATCTCGACGCTGCAGGCGCGCTTGCCGACGGCGTAATCTTGCGCAGGCTTGGCTTCACAGACGTACCGGCAATGATGGAACTGGCGAAGCTGACTGAGCCTGGTCCCTTTCGCGAGAGAACGTTCGAACTCGGAAACTTCTACGGCATCTTTGCGGGCGATCGATTGCTCGCGATGGCAGGCCAGCGTATGCGCGTGCCCGGATTTGTGGAAGTCAGTGCGGTCTGTACGCATCCCGACGCGCGTGGAAGAGGCTACGCCGGTGTGGTGATGCGCGAAGTGATGCGCGACATCGCCACTGAAGGCCGGACGTCATTCCTGCATGCCTTCGACGACAATCCCGCCGTCCGCCTTTATCAGAAACTCGGCTTCACGCATCGCCGCAATTTCCACCTCGCCGTGATCCGAAACGAAGAATAGCGGCATCACTCATCGGATTTGCCAAAAGACCGAATACTCGGCCAGCCCCTTGCTGACATGGACGCCCGCACCACATTTGCATATGCAGCCAACAAGACGCTGGGCGATCCACGACTGATCCGCACCATCAGGGCCTTCCGGCAATCGCTTGGATTTCGACCCAGCGGAGCAGCCGGTTCGTTGGCCGAAGCGGGAGTCGGTGGCGTTGCAACGATGAAAGCTCACGGGGACGGGTACCGGATTCCGTGCGTTTGAAGAAATCAACCGCATCCGGCATTGCGCGGTGCGAATGCTTTGCATGCCGGACCTCTCAATCCTCACTCAGAGTGAGGAGACAAGGCTCAAAAATGAAGATGCGCCCCGGCAAGTCACTTCCCGGGGCGCATCGTTGTGTTGCCTGCTTAAAGCAGTAGGCTGATTGTCCGCATCAGCACGTCACCTGGCGGGCGGCAGACTGAGATCGCGACGCTTTGGATAGTAGACGGCCGCCGCATCAGAGTAGCGATGATAAGCAGAACCAGGCCCCCCAGAGCGGAGCACAAACGCCAGCAGTGCCAGCGCCACCACGCATCGCGCAACGCCGTCCAATGGTCAGGCGGGGCCGCACTGTTCCAGCCCCGAACGATGGCGTTGATGGGCATGTTTGCGAAGCGCGTGATGAGGCCTGAAATAATAAAGAGAATCGCAGTGCCTATCAGCAGCGACATGCGCATCTTGCTTTCGCGCGCGAGCACCGCGGAGGCGAAGGTTAACAATATTGTGAGAGCGCCCAGTCCCGGCATGGTGGGATGAAGCGTGCGTATACCCTGCTGTTGCAGGATGATGTAGTGGGAGGCATCGAGCTGCGAAGGGTTGAAAACCAACCAGACACAAAACATGGCTCCAACAAGCAGAGCGGAAAAGAGCAGATTCACTGAATCGACGACGAGGGAAAGCATACAAATCTCCTTTCAAGAGGACGAAAGGCCTGAGTTCGAAAGCTGTGAGCGTGGCGCCACATCTAAGCGGTGTGCTGGTAGGCACCCGAGCCGATGTTGTAAATTGATCCTAATACTATTCGGATTAAAAGTCGAGCCCAATCTATGCCCCGGAAAACTGCCATGAAGCGGACCTACGATTCCACCTCTAGACGTGAAGGGGCAGAGGCTACGCGGCAGGCCATCCTTGGTGCGGCGAAAGGCATTTTTTTGGAAAGGGGATACGCGGGTACGACCATGCCTGCCATTGCTCAGTCGGCAGGCATCGCGCTCGACACAGTGTATGCGTCGGTGGGCAAGAAGCCTGCTCTGTTTGCACTGCTCGTGGAGACTGCGATTTCGGGAGCGGATGTTGCGATCCCAGGGGCGGAGCGCGACTATGTACGTGCTATTCGTGCCGAACCCTCGGCGCCCCGTAAGCTGGCCATCTATGCCGCTGCACTGCGAAGGATCCAGGAGCGACTTGCGCCCTTGTTTCGAGTGCTGCAAGAAGCCGCTCCGCTTGATTCTGCGCTTGGTGAAATGTGGAAAGGCATTGCAGAGCGCCGCGCGAAGAATATGAAGCTGCTGGCACAGGAACTTGCTGCTACCGGACAACTGAGGCGCGGCCTCTCGGTCGAAATGGCCGCCGATATTCTATGGAGTATGAACTCGCCCGAATATTACCTGCTGCTGGTGGAACAGCGCGGATGGAAGCCTGAGGCTCTCGAGCAATGGCTTAGCGAGGCGTGGTGCAAGCTGTTGCTCGAAAAGTCAGAGTAAGTCGCCGATCATCGACAATGGGTGAGGATGCTGCTCGTGAAGGCGCGGGCATCTTCCCATTCAGATCTCGCTTCCGTCCTGCGAAGACGATGGCCGCGAATTCGTGTCGAATGGCCGAACTTGTCAAGCCTCCCCACCACCTCGTGCACCTTAAGTCTCTGAATCCACGCTCTAAAGAAATCTCTGAAGTTTGCAGGTTATTTCTCGCATTCCGCTATGCTTTGAACATGTGGCGAATACCTTTACCTGGCCGGAGGCCTCAAAAGGGGGCTTCGGTTTCGTTTCTTTCAGGACCTGACATTATTCAAACCGGGCGCCAAAAGATTGTCCATTTCTGCAGGTTATTTCGCCGGTTAGCCTGCGCGGAAACGATGCAGGCGGCCTCGGCCACTTTTCTCGAATAGCGTGTTCTTCACAGTTTCACAGGTTGAAGACTCTTAACCAGCAGATAGCGTGCCAAAATGTGCCAAAAAACGCCAATAAAGCGCCAGAAAAACCAGGTGCGAAAATGACTCAACCCTCATGCTCAAAGCAAGTTAGTTCTTCAAGTACTTCCTTCGCGAAATTGAGAAACCGTGAAACTGTGAGGGCAGCGGAGGGAAGCCCCGTAAGTCCAATGCGGAGAAGATTCTGCGACTAAGTCTTTCTGTGTCAGGATTTGCGGAGGAGACTCGCCCATAAGGACAACTATCCTGTTCACACAGAAGTCAGCAAGTTGGCTGCCAGTGAATAGGCTCTTTAAGAGACTTCACTGTCTTCTACTTTGTCTTGCAGGTTTTTTGAGCATCGCTCATATCTTGCTCTCGACTTCGCCTCAAGGAATCAATGCTGGCACAGGGTCCGTCCCCAATGTAAGTGTTGTCCATGAAACTGTTCGGGGCAGTTTGACACTTGACCTTTCCCACTTCAATCGAAGCCTGACAGACCTCTTTTATGGGCCAGTAAACCCTCGTTCCGAATCCGTCCTGATAGTTAGCTTGCCATTGAACCGCGATGTAGGCTTTCCCGTCAGCAAGGTCGTCGGCAATCTCTGGCGTGATGTTTGGGATTACATAATCATCATGAAAGTAGCCAGTCCCACCCATCCCCACCATCCCTCCCTCTTTTCCTACTCGCTTACTACCGAGAGGGCGATTAAATGGTCCCAAGCGGATGCTCTTGCTGGGCCAATTCCTAATAGTGATCACCTCATACGCGTGGACATCCCGCGCCTCTGCGTTTCCGTTATTCCCTCCATCGAACTGAACAGTGTGGGATGGAATCTCTGTGCGTACCCTGAAGGTCATGAATGCGGCTTGTGTTCCCTCAAGCAAATTGTGGTTGTCACCAGCCATTTGTTTAGTCGATCCGGCTTGGTCTTTCATTCGATCAGCGAGGGTCTGGGTCGCAGTAGCTTGGGTCCCAGCGGACACGGCGAGACTGTGAGTGTCAACTCCCCCATCGTGCATTTCCTTCAGTTGGCCTTTCATCGCATTCCACTGAAGAATTCCGACAACAATGGAACACAGAGCGAAGAATGCAATTACAGCCGTAAGAATGATCATCCACAATTCGCCGCGCTTAATCCGATCTCGAATATCGCCTATTTGGCTCTGCACGGTTTGATCGGATACGGACTTTGTTTGTTGAGTGTTTGGAGTATTTGGCGAAAGGCTCGTGTGGGGCGCATCGACTTGCTTACCGTGTTCTACGGGCTGTTGCTCTACGGGCTTGCTGGCGGGGTCATCTGGCATGCCTTCTTTGTTCTCCAAGGGGATGGGGAAACTCTAGCACAGCCACAGTCTCAAAAAGTTGCATGTATCGTCCAAGGTCTGAGACCATTTGGGACATGGCCAAGTGGGGGAGAGTTCAGTTCGGCGGTGCAGGAGTGATGGTTACGAGTATTGCTCTCGGTACTGTTCCTTCTGTGTGGCCCGAACTAATCAAGCCACACCCTTACTGGGTTGCTGCATTTGTGGTGATTGGGATTGTGATGATGGTTGCCCCGTGGTTTATTCCAGACAAGCTACCTAATACGCGGCTGGCAATAAATAGTGTCAATGTGGGTGGCGACAATAGCGGTCATCAAATCGTTGCTCATGGGGATGTGTACATTGGATATATTCCAAGCGCCAGTGACAACAAGGTGCAGGATCATCTCATTGTTCGGCAGGAGGACAAAGAGAAATTACTGAGTCTGGAATTGACATCGCATTGTGACAATGATGACGCGGTTTATCTGGAAGTTAAGAATCACGGCGACACCGTCAACGTGTCTGCAAAATTAGAGATCGTTGGATTAAGCACCGGGAAAAAATACAAGACTTGGCCATTCATCGGCCAATGGAAAAATGAAAACGCGACCGTTGATTTCTATGATCCGCAGCCCGAGACGGTTGCTGGAGAAATACGAATTGAGTGTAACAAAAGTCGCCTTCTTAAAATTGCATCGATTGCTTCAATGGCAGGGCTAGAAGAGCAAGAGATGGCGCTTGCTGGAATCAATGAGTCTATTGTGTGGAACACTGATCCCCGACTGAAGCAAGAATTACCATATTTTTCTGTACGGGTAACTTTAATAGCTAAGGGATATACAAAGACAAAAGAGGAAACATACAAGGTAGGACCGAAGACAACGCACGGTCCGTTCCAGATGACGGAGGTACCAGCATGACCTCCAAAACATCCAAAGAATTTGAAAAACCCGTTCCAGTAAATAAAGAAGAGTTCGAGCGAATCATCGGCAATCTGCTCAAGATGCCGCCGAAGACTCGCGCCGATTCCAAACTAGGAACAAAGAAGAAACAGGGGAAGATCATTCCCCCTGTGTCCGTCCCTAGAACAAAGGATCGGAATCCGAAGTAAGAGTCTTGTAGGGTAGCGGCTTCGTTTGGCACATGCGGTTCACAGCGATGGAGAACTTCTGCGTCGAGTGCCGTTCATTGAACCGATACTCAAACTCATTCAGGTAGCGTTGCAGATGCTTGGTAGAGACGCGGTGAAAGCTACCAATCAGACCGCGCTTGAGTAGCGAGAACGAAGACTCTACTGTGTTCGTGTGAATCCTGGAACCGGGAACAACCCATTCAATAGAGTGATTCACGGTGCGGTGCTTCTTGCTGAGTTCCCGATTGAGTGCGAAGTCATAGACTGCTGCCTGATCGGTGTAGATGCGGTTAATGTACGGGTCAATGTTCTTCTTGACGAGTGCGCTGATGGTTTCAACTTTGCCGTTCGGAACGTGGAAGTAACGAACTCTACCTTCAGACCGTTTGTCGCTGCGTTCACGCATGGCCACAATCATGTCTTTAGGTGCCCTTGGCTTCGCACGATGACGGCGCTTGGACCGACCACCAAGGTAGGTCTCATCCATTTCAACAATGCCCGTCATCGGCTTAGGGTTTTGTTCTGCCATAGCCTCGCGAATGCGGTGAACCATATGCCATGCGGTTTGGTAGGAACCGATTCCCAGATGCTTCTGAATCTGCAGCGCACTCATGCCCTTCTTTGCATCCATGACGAGGGAAACGGCCATGAACCAAGTGAGGATCGGAAGGTGAGAGTCGTGGAAGATGGTTCCACTGGTAGCAGAGAACTGCTGCTTACAAGTCTTCTCTAGGCATTGATAGAGTTGCGCCCGTTTATTCTTGGTAGTTGCCGATGTCTTCCGAACCACGCGACTGATCTTGTTATTGCCACAAGTAGGGCAGCGGACAACGCCGGTCGGCCATTTCTGGTTCTCAAGGAATGCCAAGCATTGTTCGTCAGTGGTGAACTCACGGCTAATATCCAGAAGATTCATCAACTTGCCCTCACTGAAGACAGTATGCCTGAATTCCGTTTCTGTGTCAACAGGATAATTGTCCCCATAAGTCTTTTGGAATCATGATTCTCCTTACAGAGTATGGGGGGGGAGGGGTAGACCCCAGCAACTCCGGCTGCACCTCCTTACGCAGAACCGGTGGGCTCCAGGTAAAAGGCCCCAAATGCCTCAAGACTGATAACTGGCCCGTGGCCCGTGACCCACTGATCCACTGATCCACTGACCACTGCATTTCAGTCATCAGCTACCATCGAGTCGTGCCGCCCAAACCCAGGCTCGGGCAAAATTTTCTGCGTGATCCGCAGGCTATTCGCCGCATCGTCGCGGCTCTGGGCGATTGCGCCGGCCGCACCGTCATTGAGATCGGCCCGGGAATGGGCGCAATTACCCGCGAGCTCTCTGCGAAAGCCGGAAAGGTGCTGGCGCTCGAAGTTGATCCGGAGCTTGCCGCCAGCCTGTCGACAGAGTTCACCGCTAGCGCCGGGGGACACACTGCTACCGGATCCAATGTCGAGATTGAAACAGTCGATGTCCTCGCATTCGATTTCGCCGCCGCTTCGATTGCAGCGGGGAGCCGGATCATCGTCGCCGGCAATCTGCCCTACTACATCACGTCTCCGATCTTGCTCAAGATCGCGGAAAACGCAGCTGTACTTGATCGCGCAGTGCTGATGGTGCAGCGCGAGGTAGCAGATCGCGTCACGGCTGCGCCCGGTTCGCGCGACTACGGGCTGCTATCCGTCACCGTGCAGATGCATGGCCCCGCGGAGCCGTTGTTCACTCTGCCGCCTAGTGCGTTTTCGCCGCCGCCGAAAGTACATTCCACCGTTTTCCGCTGGCGATTCGCACCACGCTTCGCGGAACTTGAGGTGAACAGGGAAGAGTTTCTCAGGTTCATGCGGCAAGTTTTTGCCTTGAAGCGCAAGACGCTGGCCAATAATCTGCGCGCCGCAGGCGTCGAAAGCGCCGCAGCCATAGCCGCACTGTCTAGTGCGGGAATTGACTTGAAAGCACGCGCCGAATCGCAGTCCATCGAAGCACTGGTCCGTTTGTGGAAGTCTCTGCAAAAAGCTGGGGCCACTCCGTCACACGAAGTGGTCCCGGCAATGCAATAAGTAATCAGAGACTAGTGATGCGGGCCACCGCCTCCACTGCTGCTGCTGACGTGTCCGCCACCGCCTCCACCGCCACCACTGCTAACGTGTGGTGCACCGCCCCCTCCGCCTCCACCGCTCGGGCGAGCGCCGCCCCCGCCGCTGGGTGCGTGGCTTGGTGCACTCGCGCCGGAGTATCCCCGGTTCGGAATCGGTGCGCGATAGCCTCCCCCTGGAGCGACGGGTGCCGTCCAACCGCCGGGACGGCCGTTCGAGGATGGCGAGTTTGTCGACGGTGCGTACGCGGATCCTCTGTAGGCAGAGCCGGAATAGCTGTAGCCATGAACGCTGTATCCGGGACCGCCGTTTCCAGGGCCGTTTCCAGGGTTCGACCGGTTGAATCCCGAAGCCACCGACGGACTATAAACCGGTCGGGGCGACAGTGGCCTGAGCGGCTGAACCGTGGTGCCGCCGATCGTGATCGGCCTGCCCACCACGTGCACCGGATTTGCAGCCGGTGAACTGGGAATTCGATTCACCGCAATCACCGGATTGGGCTGATAGAAGCCACCGTGCCTGATAGGTTGGTTCGGCGGATGAACCGGCCCTCCATGCGGACGATGTGGCGGTTGATAGCGAGGCGGGCGGTTGTGGACGTTCACAATCCATCCGCCGGTTGTCCACCAGGGATAGCCGTATCCGGGAGCCCATCCCCAGCCGAAGTCGTCGTAGTAGTTCCAGTTGCCGCTTGTGTAGGGCAGATAGCCCCATTGCTCGCAAGAGACCCAGATATAGCCGAACTGGGGCGTCGATACCCAGTTTCCACAGCCATAGGGATCCCAACTTCCTGAAGCTGCCTCATTGGGAGACCACACGTAGCCCTGGCCGGGAACGTTATACCAGTTGCCATTGGCATCCAGGTCACCCCAGGCGGGATTGTTGCTGTTCGGTTCGCTTCCGCTCGCCGCGGTCTTGGCGGCTTCCTGCGAATTCAAATCCTGATCGCGATCAGCGTTCCAGGCATCCCAGGAGTCCGGTTCGATGGTTTCGGCGAGATTGTAAAGATTGGGATCGCTGGCGTTGAGGGCGACGCTTTCGCCGCCATGCAGGTCGACCGAAAGGGTATTGCCGCGCTCGATGTGAGCGTTTCCTGCAAAGACGGAAACTTCTCCGGGAAGGTTATCAAGACTGACGCGCAGCACGGTGAATCCGCTGGCGGTTACAGCGCTGTCACCGAAGCGGGCAAGGGTGTGGTTTGCAGAGGAGTCCCCCTGTAACTCGAAGTATGCCAACCCACTCGTCAGCACCAATTCCGCCCTGGTTGCGCCGGCGTCCTGTCGCAGGACCGCGATCTTCAGCGAACTGTTGGGAGAGATGCGGGCAACACTGCCGTCATCAAACTGAATCTCTGCCTTGCCGTCCTCTTTGGCTGTGATCTCCGTCCCTTCAAAGAGAGGAGTATTGACCAGAGCCGCATTCGCAAGAATTTGGTTGCCCTGGGAAAGTTGAACGTCACCTTCCACATAGCTCAACCGTGCAGCGCGCACATTTGGATCAGGCTGCTGCGCCTGCAAGGTGACCGTAGCCGCCAATATCAAAGCCAACCCCAGAATTCCGGCCGCCAGCTTGAACTGAACCTTGCCAAATCGATTCACTGAGCCCCCACCCTTTCCCCTTCGCCTCCGATGAGAAGTTCACATCGCGAGGAGCCCGCACTTATTCAGACAGCGGAATGACACGAAAAGTCGCGCCAGATTTCTCAATTAAAGCCGCTTCAGCTTCCTGAATGCTCCAGCAGCAAATGCGCTCGTTTCCTTACCCTTTCGAGCACATGAGGGTCGTCTTCCAGGCGCTCAAGGATGTCACGAATTGCACAAATCTGCTGCAGCCGGCCATCGTCTGAGGCTTCAACGACGTACTGAATGGCCTTGTCCAGGCCCAGAGGATCGTGTTGCAACAGCAACTCCAGCCGCGCGCCCTCGATCAGTGTTGAACCGACGGCAACCAGCGATTCTCCCAGGTCCTGAATCTGCTTGTTGGTGGAGTAGTTGAACTCGCAGCCGCCCTCCCCGTCAGGCCCACTGTAGCTGATCTTCTTCAATCCTTGAAATGCGACTTTCAGATGGCTTTCGCACTTGCCCTGAAGGACCCGGCTGTCATGCATCTCTGAGAAAATGCGGCTTGCGAAACCCGCACTCAGATTCACGTCGCGGTCCACCCTGGCAGGCACGATCGTTTCCTCTTCATCTTTAGGCTTTGTACCGCCTTCTGCGTGAAAATGGCCGCTGCCGTCCGGATGAAACACCAGGGTCCACTGCGCTGGGTAGAGCCCGGGGTTAGAGAAATCGACCCGGACCACGCGATCCGATTCTCCGCAAACGGGCAGGGCAACCAACAGCGATACGGCCAGGAGCCAGGGAATCCTCATTGGCTGCCCCCCTGCAGAGCCAGCGTCTGGGCGGTATGCAAATGGCAGATGGCAATCGCCAGCGCGTCGGCTGCGTCGGGCGGTTCAGGAAGCTCCGGCAGGTTCAGGAGCCGGGCGACCATGAATTGCACCTGCTCTTTTTTTGCCAGTCCATAGCCTACAACGGACGACTTTATACTGAGCGGCGCGTACTCTGCCACAGGCAGGTTTCGTTGCGCGGCGGCTAGCAAAGCCACTCCCCGCACCTGCCCGAGTTTGAGCGCCGACTTGGCGTTGACGGAGTAGAAAACTTCTTCAATAGCAACCACATCGGGCTGCCAGCGCTCCAGTTCCGCAGACAGGGCCTGGTGGACCTGGGCGAGCCTTTCGGGGAGAGACTTTGCTTTGGGAAGACGGATGGCGCCGGCCGTTTTGCAGACGATTCGAGTCAACGGACCGGATTCATCCGAGTCCACGACGCCAAACCCGGTAATCTCGGTTCCACAATCGATGCCGAAAACGCGCATTTGCTTGTAAGTTTAAACCCAGAAGCCCTTCCAGGCTGGTACGAAGGCATGTTAACCGGGCGGCTAATCATGCGATGGGGCCGGTTGAAGCGTGTTCCTCGTGTATAAGGCAGAGCAGTGTATCTCCAGCCGGATCAAGAGGGGCTCGTTATCCGGGATCTTCCATTTGAGATTCGGGCGCGCAGATTGGCCAGGTCTGCCTGGATCTTTTCGCTCCAACGGAGGCGGCTGGGCGGCTTGCCTGCGATCACCTGATCGAAACTGGTGAGTTGGCTGGCGTGCTCCGCGAGGAATCTCCCGAGCCCTTCCTCGAGGCTGGCGGTTGCGGTGTTGGTGTGAATGCAGATGGTCCAGAGCCCGGTCTTCTGCGCGACCGGCTCCCAGAGTTGCTGGGGTATCCAGAGGATTTGGTGTTGCGTGAAGGGCCGGCGAGCGAATCCGTCGGACAGTATGTTCAGGCCCTCTGCGGCAAGGGCACGGAGGGTGTTGCGATCGAATCCGTGACGGGGAGCGACAAACAGGCGGGGCCTGAGCCCCTGTCCACGCAGAATCGCGAGTCCGGATCGAATCCATTGCCGCTGTACGGATGGATTGACGCCCGCGAATTCAGTCTTCTCATGCAGACCGAGAATGGACGTGCCGCGACTCGCGCACGCGTGACGGTATCCGTGCATGGCGATCGTGGCGCCCGCAGCCTGCAATGACCGCATGCGATCCCAGAATTCCGGATCGGGAGTCTGTCGGTTCAGATCGGAATCCTGATTGTCTGGGACGACAGCGAGAATCGACGAGACTCCATGACGAGCGAGGATCGACAGGAATCGCTCGCGCGGGTCCCGGAGCATGGCCGGACATAGATCGTCGAGGCGGATGAGGTATTGCGGCGGCCTGCGATTCATTGGCGGTTCGGATCTGTAGCGAAGTCCCGAAGCATCGTTCTGACGGACCTCTGAATCACGCGCCGAGGACTGCCTCAATGGTGGCGGCAGTGGGAATCAGGGTGTCAACTTTTGTGAACTTGAAGAGTTGCACGACATTCGGGCTCGGTCCGACGGCGACAACGCGGATGCCCTTGTTCCGGCAGCTGATGAAGTGGCTCACGATGGTTCCGAGGGCGGAGGAGTCCATTTGCGGAACCCTCGAGAGATCGAAGATGTGGAGGTTTGGCGACTCCACTCCGGAGGGTGGCTTGAATTCGAAAATGTTGCCGAGGGCCACCTGCTTCATGGAGCCGTACATGTCGCGGGCATTGAATGGACCGGAGATGCTGTAGATCAGTGTCTGCGGAGCGCGGCCTTCAATCCGTTCAATGGTGAATGTGGCGTTTTTCCAGAGCTCAGTTTGTGTGATGGACATCGCAATTGGATTGTAATTGTCGTGACGGAGCGGGCGAAAGCAGTTTCAAGCAGTCGATGAAGAGCCGTCGGGGGTGTCGATCGGTTCACAGCGAACGGTCGCCTCAGGAACGGGGGGCAGACATCGCTTCCTCGATGCTGGCGGCTGTCGGGATGAGGGAATCCGTCCGTGTGAATTTAAAAAGCTGCATAACGTTGGGGCTGACTCCGACGGCGACCACGCGGACACCGCGGGCGCGGCAGCGGATGAAGTGGCTGATGATGAGACCGAGGCCGGAGGAATCGAGGGTGGGAACATCGGTGATGTCGAAGATGTTGAGACCTGGAAGCTCCTTGCCGGGCCGAGGGTCGAAGTCAAAGATGTTGACCACGACGAGCGGTTTGAGGACGCCGTACATTTCGTTTGCAGCGAAGGCTCCCGTGAACCGGAAGATGAGCGCGCCGTGTTCTTCATCTTCGATGCGTTCAATGGCGAACTTCGGACTTTGCCATAGCTGGGTTCGGGTTGTCGGCAATGCGTCTCTCCCTGGAGCACCGGAGCAATCAATGTGTCGGCTCGCTGCCCCAGCATACTCGAATGACCCAATATTCGTGGAGTCCCATGTCTAAAAATCGAGGCATGGAACACCTGGAGCGATGCCTGGTCAGATGGACGGGCCGTAGAAACACCCCAGCGACTATGACCTGTTGCTGGGGACCCCGTTGATTTTTCGGACGAGCGACAGGACGGGGAGGCCGAGGAGGATGAGGGCGGTTCCCAGCAGCGATCCCTTGAGGTTGCCGGCGTAGCTGTAGATGAGGACGCCGGCGGCGCAGAGAACGAAGATGGCGGGAAGAATTGGATATCCCCAGACTCGATAGGGTCGGACGAGGTCAGGGCGTCGGCGGCGATAGACGAAGACCGTGGTCGCGGTGAGCATATAGAAGAGCCACTCGGCGAAGATGGCGAGCTCGAAGTGCTGCTGGAACTGCGACAGGAAAAGCAGCAACACAGTGGAGAGCAGCGCCTGGACGATGAGTGAGGTGGAGGGGGACTGGAAACGCGGGTTGATGTGCGCGAACTGCCGGAAGAAGAGGCGGTCGCGGGCCGCGGCAAAGGGGATGCGCGCACCGGACATGACTGTCCCGTTGAGGGCGACGAAGATGCTGAGGGCCATGGCGGCGGCGACGAAGCCTGCGCCGCGGGGCCCGGCGACGATGGAGAGTGCGGCGACGGCGGGACGTTCGCTGGCGGCGATCTGCGTGGCGGGCAGCACGTATTGAATCGCGGCGTTGGTGACCATGAAGAGCGCGCCGACGATGAAGAGTCCTCCGATGAGGGCAATCGGGAGCGAGCGCTCGGGGCGGCGGACTTCGCCGGCAACCATGGTGAGGTCATTCCATCCGTCGTATGCCCAGAGGGTGGCGATGAGAGCGAGCATGAATCCGCTGAAGCCGCCGGTGGCGGTGGGCAAGCCCGTGGAGAAGTTGCTGAAGCTTCCGCTGGCTGAGGCAAAGCAGAGCGCCGCGACAATCAGAATGAGAACGCCTTTGAGGATGGTGAAGACGAGTTGGAAGTCGCCGGCCTTTTTGATGCCAAGATAGTTGAGTCCGGTCATGAACCACGTGACGGCGATAGCGAAGACCTGCGAACAGAGCAACGGTAGACCGAAGACGTGCGTGGTGAGGAACTGGAAGGCGGGGAAGAATTCCAAGGTGCGTGCGAGGCCGATGGTGACGGCAGCGATGGATGCGGGCTTGGCGACGGCAAACCACGTCCACATGTAGAGAAAGGCCGTCGTGTCGCCGTAGGCTCCGCGGAGGTAGACATATTCTCCGCCGGCGTATGGAAGCATGGCGCCGAGTTCGGCATAGGTCATGGCGCCGAAGAGCGAGAGCAGGCCGCCGACGATCCAGGCGAGATAGACAAGCGCGGAGGAGCCGGTGTCGCGCATCATCTCGGTGGGGACGAGGAAGATGCCGCTGCCGATGATGGTGCCGACGACGATCGCGGTGGCCTGGGAGGCGCCGAGAACGCGGGGGAGATCGGCGGGAGCCTGAGCTTGATTGGGAACAGCGGAGACTGGCTGTCTCATGCGGTGATGTGAGGGTAGCACAAGGAAATCGCGGATCGATTCGATCGCCGTGCGAACGTTGCAGTTGAGCCCCGGTCACTTCAGGATGAAGCATGACCGGGGCACTGCTTTTGTTCGTCTTGAGTTGATCAGGTTGCGCTATTTCGCCGGTGCAGCGGGGGCATCCGCATTGAAGATGTCAGCAGCCGCCTTCCAATTGCCGTCGCCCTGCTTCTTGAAGACGGTGACGTATTTCCCCTTTTCGGTCACAGCCTTCTTGCCTTTGGGAGCGGTCGAAGTCATGGTGTAGGTGCCCTGGCTATAACCAAGATCCCCAGACTTCGCGACTTCGACTTTGTCTGACGCGAAGGTGATGGAGAAATTCTTGTCTGCAACCATTGGTTTAAGCGCATCCTTGATTGCCGGAATCCCGGTGATGATTGGTGAGTCCGTAATGAGTACGGATGCATCGTCTGCATAGACGGTCGCTATCTTATCCGCGTCTTTCGTCGCGAATGCTTGAACCCATGCGGTCTCAAGGTCCTTGATGGCCTTGACGTCCGCATCATGCGTATCCGGTGGCGGTGGCGGTGGCGCCGCTGGGGTGCAACCTGCGAGAAAGACCGCAAGAGATACCGCGGCCAGAGAAAAGTGTCGTGCTTGCATTTGCTTCCTCCTGGGGGAGGAACCCATAAGTATCACAGCAGCCGGACTGGAAGTGACTAATATTTGATTCACAGGAAAAGTGGCAATAACTACCTTGACGCACAAGTCTGAAAGTAGTATTCTACATACAGATTGAAGGTGCGTGAAATGAAAAAGCCGGTAACTCTTCAGCAGGCAATAGTTTACTTCGGTGATGCGGAGCGGGC